>Ga0256913_10000029_pt1 | contig 57232 bp, 57 predicted proteins | sample Axial_MatmetaG_FD_185970 | JGI IMG/M metagenome (GOLD analysis project Ga0256913, IMG submission 185970) | Deep-sea worm associated microbial mat communities from Axial Seamount, Juan de Fuca Ridge, Pacific Ocean - Axial_Mat | ecosystem: Environmental > Aquatic > Marine > Oceanic > Microbial... | reverse complement strand
CAAAAATAGTTTTAACTTACACCTTAAAGAGTGTGAGTTTAGGTTTAATAATAGAGATGAAGATTTATACAAATTATTGTTAAAAATCTTTAGGAATCAGCCTCTAAAGTTGTCTTGACCCAAAAAAATTAAATATTTATTTCACAAAAAAAAGTAAGTTTCAATACAACTCTTGTATCAGTTCAATGTAACATATTTTAACATTGCAGCAAGTGTTGTGGCTTAGTTTCAATACAACTCTTGTATCAGTTCAATATCATCTTCACTTAGCCATAACAAAACTTTAGCATTGTTTCAATACAACTCTTGTATCAGTTCAATGAAATCACTCCAAAATCTCATAAAAATCTCATAAGTGTTTCAATACAACTCTTGTATCAGTTCAATAGCTGACAATGTTAAGATATCGAGGGATGAACTTACGTTTCAATACAACTCTTGTATCAGTTCAATTTAGTTTGCTTTTTGCAGTTCTTAGCTCATCTTTTGGTTTCAATACAACTCTTGTATCAGTTCAATTTTTAAAGTTACTCAATGATAGTGTATATCCTCCTGGTTTCAATACAACTCTTGTATCAGTTCAATCTTGTATATGTGCATAAGGGGCTATATCTATACAAGTTTCAATACAACTCTTGTATCAGTTCAATTTTTATACTTTTCTACTAATTTATTTATAGACATAACGTTTCAATACAACTCTTGTATCAGTTCAATTGTTTTAAGTGATACAATCACTTTTATTTTACTCTAGTTTCAATACAACTCTTGTATCAGTTCAATTAGGATAGCCTCCAGGACTGATATAAGCCTCCAGGATGTTTCAATACAACTCTTGTATCAGTTCAATACAGAAAATTTGGCGATTTATTGGGGATTGATTTAGGTTTCAATACAACTCTTGTATCAGTTCAATTATAAGACACTTGTGGAGCTACGATGCCACCAAACGCGTTTCAATACAACTCTTGTATCAGTTCAATGGTATCAACCGCATCAGCTTAAAAAATGTGGTGCGAGTTTCAATACAACTCTTGTATCAGTTCAATAATGGGATGTCAAAATATTCTAAGGAGGTTATCTTGTTTCAATACAACTCTTGTATCAGTTCAATAATAGTAAATGTACCACTAGGAACTTTCTTAATAAAGTTTCAATACAACTCTTGTATCAGTTCAATATAGCCCACAGGACTGCTCCATAGCCTCCAGGACGTTTCAATACAACTCTTGTATCAGTTCAATAGGTGGGTTTATCCTTACCAAGGATCAAGATGTTATGTTTCAATACAACTCTTGTATCAGTTCAATTACTTAAATTGCTCAATGTATTCTCGTAATTTTGAAGTTTCAATACAACTCTTGTATCAGTTCAATGAGCCTCCATTTATTACCAATTCGCATTAAATCTGTTGTTTCAATACAACTCTTGTATCAGTTCAATAATCTTAAAGAAGCCTTCTTGGTTGGTGCTTCGTTGTTTCAATACAACTCTTGTATCAGTTCAATGCAAGACTTTTATTATCAAATCTTAAATCAGTACCTGTTTCAATACAACTCTTGTATCAGTTCAATATTGGGTTTGTTGAGTCCATATCTATAAATTTACTACCGTTTCAATACAACTCTTGTATCAGTTCAATCTTAGTAGCTAACCAATCAGTATATGCCTTATCTAGTTTCAATACAACTCTTGTATCAGTTCAATGTAAAAAATGCAGAAGCAAAAATAAAAGAGGTAGAATAGTTTCAATACAACTCTTGTATCAGTTCAATTTTAAAGTAGCGTTTAAAGTCTATACTTGTAAACGAGGTTTCAATACAACTCTTGTATCAGTTCAATTTTGGTTGTTGTACTAAAAGATAAAGTAGTATTTATGTTTCAATACAACTCTTGTATCAGTTCAATAAGAGACAAAATACACGAAAATATAGCATTGTTGGCGTTTCAATACAACTCTTGTATCAGTTCAATATTATTACTACTGTCTTTTGTACTAAATGAACCAGGTTTCAATACAACTCTTGTATCAGTTCAATATCTGCACATACACTGGCAGTTTTTACAGCACTATTGTTTCAATACAACTCTTGTATCAGTTCAATTATTATCCCTTGAGTGGTTGGATACCACTCAAAATCTGTTTCAATACAACTCTTGTATCAGTTCAATAAATCCAAAACGATATATATCATCAGGCGGTTTTGGGTTTCAATACAACTCTTGTATCAGTTCAATAGATTTAGAATGGACGCCACTTGCATCTTGTAGTGGGTTTCAATACAACTCTTGTATCAGTTCAATTTGAAGGTGCCGATATAAGATGGTGTATCGGAAACAGTTTCAATACAACTCTTGTATCAGTTCAATGATACTTATCGAGGTAAAAAAAGCTTATGATAGCTTGTTTCAATACAACTCTTGTATCAGTTCAATAAGTAGATTTGGGTCGGTCGCTACATATTTTTTATAGTTTCAATACAACTCTTGTATCAGTTCAATTATGGCACAAGTTCAAGCTTTGTGAAATTACTTTTGTTTCAATACAACTCTTGTATCAGTTCAATCTTCTTGAGTGCCAAAATAATCGCACTCTTTATCAAGTTTCAATACAACTCTTGTATCAGTTCAATCAAACAAAGATGTCAAATCAGTTGTTCAAGAAACTTTGTTTCAATACAACTCTTGTATCAGTTCAATCAGGCTCTACAACAGCTGGGATATTGTTGTCTCAACGTTTCAATACAACTCTTGTATCAGTTCAATTGTTACTTCTATCATATTATTCCTTTATGTTAAAATGTTTCAATACAACTCTTGTATCAGTTCAATTCTCTCAATGCAAAGATGAACTAAAAAAGATTAGCGAGTTTCAATACAACTCTTGTATCAGTTCAATTTTTGCTGGGACTGCTTCTAATGCAGTGCTATAAGAGTTTCAATACAACTCTTGTATCAGTTCAATGATGATAAAATCGGTGAGGTAATGCAAATACAAGGTTTCAATACAACTCTTGTATCAGTTCAATGAGCCGTTTTCAGACCGAATGGCAAACTGCAATGTCGTTTCAATACAACTCTTGTATCAGTTCAATTCGTCTCCATAAATTTTATTTAGTTTCTTAATTAAAGTTTCAATACAACTCTTGTATCAGTTCAATCCTTTTGGACTTACTTTTAATATATTAGCCCACTCTGTTTCAATACAACTCTTGTATCAGTTCAATCAGCAATCAGTATCCTGCTACCTTTTTTGAAGAAAGTTTCAATACAACTCTTGTATCAGTTCAATTTCAGACACTGCTTCCATCATAGTGATTGGGTTCGTGTTTCAATACAACTCTTGTATCAGTTCAATACCTTTTATTAACTCCACTTCATCTATCGGTGTTTTGTTTCAATACAACTCTTGTATCAGTTCAATGCTATTAATAGCACCACGATTTTTTATTTTACCCTGGTTTCAATACAACTCTTGTATCAGTTCAATCGGCATAGAATTAAAAGAGCCGTTCCTGGAGGAAGGTTTCAATACAACTCTTGTATCAGTTCAATCAAATGACTTTTTGTAAAAATTCCCTTTTTACCCGTTTCAATACAACTCTTGTATCAGTTCAATACGATAGATGAAGTTTGCAATAATAGTAGGACACAGGTTTCAATACAACTCTTGTATCAGTTCAATAGATAGCTTTAAAGTATTATTTACAGCATTTATTGTCGTTTCAATACAACTCTTGTATCAGTTCAATATTCACACCAAGTGTTTTATAGAACTCTTTAACAGAGTTTCAATACAACTCTTGTATCAGTTCAATATGGAATTGATAATATGCCTAAAACAAAAGCCTTAAGTTTCAATACAACTCTTGTATCAGTTCAATAATAAGCCTTACAACTTCATTCCTACTTTTTTCAAAGTTTCAATACAACTCTTGTATCAGTTCAATTTCGTGCATCGCTCGTTGTTTTGATGACCTTTATATGTTTCAATACAACTCTTGTATCAGTTCAATTACAAACGCTAATATAATAGGGTCATACTTAAAAGGGTTTCAATACAACTCTTGTATCAGTTCAATTTTTATCCTATTTTATGAATTATATTGCATATTTACTGTTTCAATACAACTCTTGTATCAGTTCAATCATTAATGCTATGATTAAAATCGCTGGGCTTGACAGGTTTCAATACAACTCTTGTATCAGTTCAATTTGCCTGAAACACTTTAAGTTCATTCTTTTTCATAGGTTTCAATACAACTCTTGTATCAGTTCAATAATTTCTCGTTCTTTTTTAATTTGGTCATTTAAAGCGTTTCAATACAACTCTTGTATCAGTTCAATGGATATTGTAGTGTATGAGAGCGAGAGATATATTGTGTTTCAATACAACTCTTGTATCAGTTCAATGCAGACAAACCTAACAGTAGGGATAAGGTTTATAAGTTTCAATACAACTCTTGTATCAGTTCAATCGATAAACGACCAATTAGAGGGATATTGTCAGCCAAGTTTCAATACAACTCTTGTATCAGTTCAATATAATAAAATAAGAGATTTGAGCAACGATATTAAAGGTTTCAATACAACTCTTGTATCAGTTCAATGAGATATTTATTATGAGCATGACAATTCTACTACGTTTCAATACAACTCTTGTATCAGTTCAATATGAAAGGAACCACTAGCTCTAGGACGGGAATCCTAGTTTCAATACAACTCTTGTATCAGTTCAATAATGCTTATGTTAATACTATTGTTAAGATAAATTGGTTTCAATACAACTCTTGTATCAGTTCAATGGAATAGAAGCTGCTGTAACTACTGTCGGTGATTGGTTTCAATACAACTCTTGTATCAGTTCAATGGTAGCCCCCAAACCCCAAAAACCCCAAATCAAATCGGTTTCAATACAACTCTTGTATCAGTTCAATCACGTTTTGCCAACAAACTATAATCGTCTGTACCTCGTTTCAATACAACTCTTGTATCAGTTCAATTACCTTCTCATTTCCAGATTGGACAATTGCACCAAGGTTTCAATACAACTCTTGTATCAGTTCAATTTTGTCAAGTATTTCAGCAACCTTTTTACCACCTTTGTTTCAATACAACTCTTGTATCAGTTCAATGAGAAGAGATTATCGCACAATTGGTAGAAAGTGGAAGTTTCAATACAACTCTTGTATCAGTTCAATAATCTGACATAGACCTGGATATTTACCTTCAAATGTTTCAATACAACTCTTGTATCAGTTCAATCCTCTTGTGGGGTCTTAATCCACCCTTTTAATCTACGTTTCAATACAACTCTTGTATCAGTTCAATGCTCTTGCAGTTCAGTAAAAGCATCTTCAATCTCTTGTTTCAATACAACTCTTGTATCAGTTCAATGAAATATCTAAATATTTGTAGCCATCAAAACTTTGTTTCAATACAACTCTTGTATCAGTTCAATGCCTACCCCCCCCCACATCATCGAGGGGCGGATTTTGTTTCAATACAACTCTTGTATCAGTTCAATCCATTGTCAAGATATATATCTAACTAAAAAATCTTAGTTTCAATACAACTCTTGTATCAGTTCAATGCTTCCATAAATCATCATTCATATTTAGTTTTTTGGGTTTCAATACAACTCTTGTATCAGTTCAATAAACCCCCTAATATCACTTCCTATTGATGTAATTGGTTTCAATACAACTCTTGTATCAGTTCAATCAAAGATTACACGATAGAAGAGTGGCTAAAAGTACAGTTTCAATACAACTCTTGTATCAGTTCAATGAAAGTAAAATCGGCACTTTGCAAAAGTGTATTTGCTTCAAATGCCCATCTTATCGTAATATTTGGAAATTTTTCCAATCGATTTATATCTTAACAATGTATTGTTAAATATCATTGTATATGTGCGATTATAGCGTAGTTTGGTGGCTTTTGTCAATGTATAATGGTTGGAAAAATCACAAAAATAGTGTCTCTGTTGGTTTGGGTGGGGTGCCTAGTGTTTCTTCTTCAAATACATGCTTGTTTTGTAGCTTTATGATGGTTATAAAATCAAGCTTCTTGTCTATAATAGCATTGAGTTCTGATTTGAACTTAATAAGCTTTGATGGGGTTATGTTGCCTTTGAAAATTGACTTTTGGTGGTGGTGAAAATACTTTTTGCAAATCTTAAAAACTTTAGCAACTCTATTTTTGCCTACTTCACTTTCTAAATCTGCTATATCATACATCACTATGGCATAGTTATAGTTATAATCACTCAACGCTTATCCTTTAATCTAAATGGTACAAACTCTTGCTCTTCTAACAAAAATTTTATAAGCTTATAGCCATCATATTTGATAGCACTTTTATATGAAGTTTTTCTTTTGAGTTTAGAGTGCAAAAATGTCTTATTTATCCTTTGCTCAAATGCTTCTATAAATATCATCTTGCCCTCTTGATTTAGCAAAGCATAGTTTAGTGATTTGTCAAAATGTTTGTTTACAACAAGTCGCTTTTTGTTGACTAATTCAAATATAGTCTTAAAGACAACTATAGGTTTAAAAACTTCACTCAAATCAAGACTCAAACTAAATCTACCCTCACTTGGAGAGTGCAAAAAGCTAATAGATTGATTGAGATGAGTATGATATATCGCACTAATAGTTTTAGTATATAACAAAGTATTGCCAAAACTTATAAGTGCATTGATAGGATTATCAGGTGGTCTTTTAACGCGTTTGTTTAGTATGAAATCCTCAGGCAAAAAATACTTGAAACTATCATAAAACCTACTCCAAATCTGCCCTTCTATCCACAATATTTGCTTGATATCGATATCTTGAGACAAAAACCTTTCTACATCTTTTCTAAGCCAATCCAAAAATGGCTTTAACTCCTTTTTGTCGTGTCTATAGTAGTGATATAAAACTTCATGGATATTATCAGCGATGCCCTGCACTATCGCTTTTGCTATCTCTAAGCGTCTATCTATATGGGCTAGACTCTGTGCTATAGTTAGATTGCCACAAACTAACTGCTCTTTGGGGTAGAAACTCCCACTATAGTTCTGATGATAATTAAAAAAGTGTATAGTTATCCCTGCTTTAGCGATGAAGTCCAAAAACTTGGTGTTCAAACTCACCTCTGCTAGACAATATAGCTCTTTTAAATCCTCTATGGGGATGTAGTTGTTGCCTTTTGAGTTGCGAAAACAGATAGAGTTGTCTTTTCTACTCAACTCTCCCATGCTAAAGATATACTGTGTGTGGTTTTTTGCCATTATTTTTCCTTTTATATAAAACAATACTCATAATATGCACACTTTTTGCACTTGCTCTCAAACTTTGGCTTTGGTGGTTTTGGTAGCTCTATGAGATTGGTAATATCTGCTAAAATCTCCAAAAGCTCTTTCTCATTTGCACTATCAAGCTCTACAAAATGCACCTTTTTACTCTGCTTTTTCTTCTCTATAAACTCAATTTTGCCTTTTTTGAGTACCCCTTTTTGTTTGAGCTTATACAGATACAAAAGTACCTGCCACTTTACAGCCTCTGTATCGCTATCACTCTTTTTGACTTCTACTAGATAATCTTTGGTTAGTTTGTCTATTTTGATATTGTCTATACTTATCTCTGTCTTTTTGCCTTTCTCTTCTGCTAGTTCATGCAGTATCTTACCTATTCGTACATCTTCGCTGTTGTCTTCTAGGTTTATACGGTTGGCGTGTAGCCAACATTGGGTTTTGCAGTGAAAGTAGTAGTTAATTAGGGTGCCTGTGATTTGGTTCATAAAAGTTCCTTTTACAAAAAGTATCCGCCTGTATACTCTTGAAATGCAACTCTATCAAACTTACCATCTTTTATAAAATCTTCATAATTAGAGATATAAAAATACCCTCTATACTCATCACTATAATGGTTTGGTTTTTGACCTTCTTTATATTTGATGAGATTAAAGGTAAAAAACTGCATAAGCGAGTTTATATATGATTGTTCATACTTCATTTGAGTAAAATTTTCTATCTCATTAAGTTCTTTAAATCTATCCCATACTTTTTGACCATCTAAAAAACCATCTGTTAGATAACTTTTGATTCGCTCATCCTCAAACTCTTTTACACCTTTGTAAATATCTATTTCAATCTTAAATGGAAAGAAAAGTGTCATATTTTGAGAATTTATAAGTGTCATAGTTTTGCTTATCTCTTTATAATCAAGCTTCATTACAAGAGATGAAAAATTATCTATATTGGTTTCAACCCCACTCTCATATCTTAGTCCATTTTGTTTTATAACCTCTAAAACATCGTTATAATAAGAGGCATAATTTTTCTCCTCTAAAATTTTTTGATACTTTGGTTGAGTCAAATCAAAGCCCAAACGATTATCACCTTTATAAACTTTTATTGCATCATCCATATCAAAAAAGTAAACTTTTGCATTTTCTTTTTTACAACTTCTATTTATCCTACCCATAAACTGTTCTTCACTATCAAGAGTGGATATATCTTTAAATCCCAAATCCATATCTATATCCACACCGGCTTCTATAACTTGAGTAGCTACTATAATGATAGGCTTATCCTCTTTGGTTTTATTTATGATATATTGTCTATATGCTTTATTATCATCTCCACTTAGTTCATAGACATTGTCATAAATTTCTTTGATTTGGTTATAAAACTCTCTTGCTCTTTGTTTTGTGATAAATTCAAATAAAATCTTTTGATAATCACCTTTAACCTCACTAAAAAACTCTTCTAACCTATCAAGCTCTATTTTTCCCTCTTTTAAAAGTGAAAAATCAACCTTCACTCTATCTTTGAAATAGTGACTGGTAAAAAACTCATCTCTTTTATCTGCACTAATCAAATCGACAAAATTATCTTTTTTCTCTAAAAAATAATCAATTTTGGGTAAAGTAGCTGACATTATGATAATCTTCATATTAAGAAGTTTTGCATACCTATCAAAAAATTCCACCATATACCACCAAAGACGATTATTGTAACTTTGTATTTCATCCAAAATAATCACACTATTTGCTAACTGCCATAGTGAAAAATTATCCTCTTTTGAAGTGCCAAACAATATATTAAAAAGTGCTACATGGGTTGTTATGATTGTAGATGAATGAAAAAAGAGTCTATTGATATATGATTTATCATATTTTGTTTCATCCTCTTCTTGGTCTTTATCCATCTGTATAGGTGTTATGGAGTTTATAACTTCCATATCAAAGCTATCTTGAAAAATATCTTCAAAGACACTTTTAGTTTGTTCTACCAAGGTATTAAAAGGAAATATATAAAAAAGTTTGTTTAACTCTACATCATTTTCTAGCAGTTTCAAAGCAAGATTTATGGATGTGATAGTCTTACCACTTCCGGTAGGTGCTTCAAGGTAATAGATATTTTTATCTAAGTTTTTTAACAAATTATTTTCAGCTTCTTTAAAAATCTCATTTCTTAGTTTGTTTATACCTTCTGGTTTAGGTAAACTTTCGATAAAACTATCAAACTTTTCATTTAACTCTATTTTGCTTTTCTTTGTAAATAATCCGAATTTTTCGATAGGAAACTTCGCCATATACTCAGTTGTTGCATAATAATCGGATGAAACAAGTAGAGAAAAAAGAAGTTTGTTTAAGATGTAAAACTCAAAATATGGGATATCAAGCCTATCTAAATAGATTTGATAGTTTTTGACCTCTTTTTCATCTTTTCTATACTCTTCAAATTGGCTTAACTTACCGTGATGTTTAGATATGGCATAAGAAAAACTATAGAGTATAAACTCTAATCTATATCTTTGCAATCTCTTAAAACCTTGCAACTTTTGCTTATAATATCTAATATAATCATCTGAAGAGAGTTTTGAGTGAGAAGTGCTTTTGGTTGAGTTATAAAACTCTTTAAACTTTGGATTGTTCATTTTTCTAGCTTGAAAAATAGGATTTTTTTTACCCAAATCATGCAGATAAATAGCATCTACAAACATCGTTTTGATTAACTCGAAATTATCTTTATCGATACTTTTTATCAAATCATCAATCAAACTCTCTAAATTTTTATCTTTGATGATTTTATAAAAATACTTTAGTGTTAAATCACTATGCTCTTGCAGTGTCTCACTTGGAGAGTGAGCTAAAATAGATTTATCAATACCAAACTCAGATAAAGGTGTAGTTTTTATCTTCATAGCAATAAGTATCCTTTGGAATTTCAGAGGGTTCAAAATTAGTAAAAACTACACTCTCATACTCATAAAAATGGTACTGCTCTTGCAATCTCATAGGAAAAACCTCTTTAAACATATACGGAGTATCATCACTTTCTCTATGCAAATTATAAGAGTTTGTATCGATAAATAATGAGTCAATATAATACTCTCCATCTATATCAAATAGTTTATCATTTAATCTCAACTCTTTGACATCATCAATATTTGCAAAATGGTCATTTTTACCAAGATACGGGATAAAGACAGCTTTTTTAGCTAACAAATACTCTTTAAGTAGCCTATATTCATCACTACCATCATCTAAAATCATTATTTGCCAAGCAGGATTTTCAAGCCACTGCTCTCTTACTATTAAATTTCCGCCCTCTTCTTTACTTGCATATCCAACAGAATTATTAAATACTTGAATCTTTTTACTAAAGTATCCATGCTTAGCCAATGGAATTATAGAGATTTTTAAATGTTTTAGCTTCTCATAAAATTCAGGATAACCATCATCATACTCTAAGCTACCCTTTTTTAATCCTCTATTTTTTTCAAATAACTGAGTATATCCACCATATCCAACTATCGCTCCAAGCAAACCTAAAAGTGCGATTTTGTGGATATTGTTATAGGTAAAATATGCATATTGATTGACATCCGGTTTTTTAAAATGTGCACTTTTACCACTAAGCTTAAAGCTTATTGCATTCATTTTAGATCTCTTCTTTGGTAAATATATTTTTATGTGGTTTAGTTGTAATAACTTTTACTTTATAAGGGTTTGAATAAACCTCCATATCCGCCCTATCTCCAACTAGCTCTTCAACTTTTGTTAAATCTATCTCTCTTTTTTTACTATCAAACCCTATATAATCACTCAAATCCGGCAAATAACACTCATCATCTTTACACTCAACAAACAAAGCAAACTCATTTTCACATCCGAATTTTGAGTTTGTGCTATAAGCTGTAGCAGATGTAAGAGCTACTTTTTTAAACTCTTCATAATCTTCTTTGGTATAACCTTCAAAATCATTACCTAAAATCTCTTTATACTCATCATAGTTTTTAGGATTGATAGAAAAACCATAAAAATAGTGAGCTTCATCTACGGTTATTTTTGTTCCGAGTGTTGATTGTTTGGCATCATCTTTTGTTGAGTCTGCAAAAGGAGATAATATATCTTGAATCTCTATATTCGTATCATCAAATTTATTAAAGCCTTGTCCGAATTGCACTGCCCCGGTTATAGAGATATTTTGTCCCTCTTCTGCAAAAGTCGCACCGAAATTTTTTACATCTATACATTTAAAAAGATTTGTCATCACCTCTTTTGTAGTTGTTTTCTTTTTATCTATAGGATTAAAAAGCATGGCATATCGTTCAGCTAATTGATTTGGAACGATTCCATTACTATTTTCTTTCCAACTTTTAATAAATAGTATTTTTTTACCCTCAGCTTCCCACATCTTTTTCATAGGATACTTCAGTGCTTTATCGCTTCCAAAAATATCACCATTACTTGTTGATTTCGGTCTGCCTGTAAAGTCCGCATTCCAATTTGCCATCTTAGCCCTAATTCCTATTATTCCGTAAACTCTTTTCATAGTCTTACTCCTTGATTTATCTCATTTTTTAATAACTCATTAGCTTTACTATAAAGCACCAAATCTATAGGCAAGTCCAAATCTTTAAGTAAAAGATATTTAAAAAACTTCACTTTTGCATTTTTAAAACTATCTATATCTATATCTTTAACTACTGCTATATCAAAATCTCCACCCTTTTTGCTATCATCAGCTCTACTACCAAAAAGAATCAGTTCACACTCTCCAAAGGCATTTTTACAAGCTTGTTTAATCTCATTTTTCAAGTATTTCGATACTCTCATCATATCTCCTTGCAAAATCAAACACCTTTTTTACCACTTCTTGCATATAATCAAAACTCTCAACACAATACTTTAAATCTTTTAGTGCCTCTTCTAACTCATCCGGATAATCATGTTCTAGTTCATTTCTTACATTTCTAAACTCTATCCATTTATCTAAAGAGACAATCTCTTCTTTTTCCACTAATGTCAAAACTTCACTCATTTTGGTATAGCTAATGCCTGAAATATCAAGAAGAGTTTTAAAAACTTTTGCACCAAGATAATCTTGTAAAGAAGAAAATCTCTTTAAATATGCTTCTAAAACCGCTTTTTGAGGAGTATCTAAGTTATTGAACTCTTCTACACTAAATTCAAACCCCACTTTTTCGATAAACTCTTTATACTCTTTTAAAGCATCAAAATGCTTTTGAACTTTTTGGAGTTGTTTGGCTATGATACTCATACATTTACTCCTCACTCTTCATATAAAAAATATTATCACTCAAAACTCCAATTAAGAAGCTATCCATATTTTTTGAAAGTGATAGTTTTTCATTTTCATCATAAGCCATAATCAAACTCATAGCATTATTGAACTTCACAAAATTTAAACTGATTGCATGTTTATATTTAAAATACTCCATCTCAATAACTCTTTTTAGTTTTTGTGAATTGTTAGCTCTTAAATATGGTTCTAACATATCTCCTTTTTTTTCATGTTTTTGGCTTTGATTTGTTAAATACCTTGCTATTTGTCCACACAGATAAAAAAATTCATCGCTACTGAGTTGCTTATATTCACTATCTAACAGCTTATCAATTAAATCATCTTGCATTTTAGCTATATCCATAATCTCTTCTCCTTTAATTTCTAATAATGAAAATTTCAAATTTAAACTAAGACCTGCTTGTAAAAAACGACCTCTTTTTAAATGCTCTATTGCCAAATATGTTGTATATTTTTTTATAACTGCATAAAAGGCTCTATCATCATACTTTTTAAAGTAGTTTACCATAGCTTCACGAGTGCTATAGATTAAACTTGCAAAGTTGTTATCTAACTTTTTATAAACTTCACCATAATAGTTGTTCTTTAACTGTCTATTATACAACACTTCATCAACTACATCTTCTAATTGACTTAAATACTCTATTGTATCATCTTCTATAAGATTATTTCCTTGTCTTAAGAGTAAATAGTTTTTTATTACTATCTTATTTTTTAATCTATCTATTTTTGTTGGTATATAATCATAGTCTATTATTAAATCTTTTTCTTTAAAGTCTCTATTGATAAAAAACTCTTCTTTTAGTGGCTTTTTATTTTTGAAATCTTGAAATTTCAACCAATCAAAAAACTTTTTTACTAACAATGCATCATCTTTTTTAATCATAAAAGGAGTTGTAAGTTTTCTATTTTTATGCTCCAAAAATGGCTTTTTAGAGTTTAACCCCATATTTGAATCACTTAGACCATATATCTTATCTATTTTCTTACTATAAGATATATCGTTGAAAATTTTAATAGCATAATATATATTGCTTTCTTGTTGATATTTGTTTAGAGGTTCATCAAAAAATATTTTGATATAGTTTTTTATATCATTTTGTTTTGCGAGAGAGACTATAGAGTCTAAATTTTCTTTTATCCATCTATATTTTTTAACAATATCTTTTTTTCTATTTTTATTTGATAGATACTCTCTAAACTCTTCTAAAATCTCTTTTTCTTGAGGCTTTTTAAATTTTTTATAATTGCATAGATATTTGTATTGCTCCTTGATAGCATCACGACTAAGAAGTTTTTTTTCATTTATAAAGCTCTCTATTTTTACAAATAAAGTTAAATAATTTATATTATGAATCTTTTTATCATGAAATGCTTTGTTAGAGTTAAGGTATGAACTATAATAATCCCTTACTTTAAACCACTCATAAGCAGTATGATTTAATCCACCATCAATATCACTAAATATCAATTCTCTATTTTTCTTTTTAGTCAAAAAAGCTTCATAATCTCCATTGGATAAAACTTTTATATATAACCCTTCTTTTAGTTCATAGTTATCTAAAATAAGCTTATCACCTTTTGTTTCATACTCTTGAGTAAAAACATTTATCAAATCATATATCATTTTTGCAATCCTTTACCCAAACAAAACCCTCCACCAAAACTATTTTTCTCCCCAAGTCCACACCCAAGAGCCAAAAATGCCAACTTTTGGCTAATTTCATCTTCGTTGGGGATGATTTTAAATTTGTTACCAAAAAATCTAAAACTTTTGCTATTTTTGCTTGTCCATATATTTTGTGGTTTTTGATTTTTTATCTCTAAAAGTTGTATAAAGTTTTGAGTTGGGCTTAGTTTCGTGCCATAAAAAGCATTGTACTTTTTTTCTAGGTTGTCTTGTAGTAGTTTTTGAAGCTTAAGTATGTCTCCATCTTGCTTCATAGTCCAATATTTGCCTATCTCATAAGTAGAAATTACAGGTGTGATAGAATAAAACTCTGATATAAAAAATTGCTTTATACTTTTTTTGCAAGACTCCACTACCAATAGATTTGGGTTGTTGGTATTTTGTTTGAGTAACATATCTAAAGCATTAATAAAACTCTCATCAATTGATCGGATTTTAAACTCATAAATATTGCCTTTTTTGTAGAGCTTATCTTGCTCTATGGGGTAGAAGTTGTTATGCACATAAAACTTATAGTTTTTTGACTCATGTAAATTTTTAAGCCTTTCATTTTGTGCCATAGAGAAGCTTATATATTTGCTTATAGCTTCAAAGCTATCTTTAAAGCTTATATCATTTTTCAAATATGCCTTGCATGTCAGTTCAAAATATTTCATCACTTTACCTTTTTGATATATTTTTACCATTATACCAAAAAAGCAAAAAACAATTAAAAAAAATTTCAAATTGTCATATTTTGAGTTCTGTAGTCTTATGAAAATGTAAATCCAAGCAAAATGCCTGGATACTATGCAAATACTTTTTGGAGATTTGGGATTACCTGTTTTTTACGGCTCATCACTTTTGGTAGCCATGCTTGATTGTCTTGTAGGGTGATGTCAAAGGCTTTTTCTATAGATGATGGCTCATCGCTTAGTACTAGTAGTTGGGAGCCTTCTTGGATGATATCTGTTAGTAGTAGCAATACACTATCTCTATTGCCTTCTTGTTTGATTTGATCCATCGCTTCAAATAGCTTTAGTTTCATATCATCAAATACACTTAAATCTACCACCTCTAGCTGACCTACGCCTATTTTTTTGCTACCCATATTGAAATCTTTGAAATCTCTTAGTACTAGCTGTTGTGGTGTAGCATTTAGTACATCTGATTTGACTATGAACATCTCCATACCCAAAGCTTTGTAGTCTTCTATACCTGCAATTTGAGCCAACTCTTTACACGCTTTGGTGTCTTCTTTGGTGCAAGTTGGTGATTTGAATATCACTGTATCACTTAAAATTGCACACATCATCATACCTGCTAAGTTTTGTGGTATCTCTATACCATAGTAGTCAAACATTTGCTTGATGATAGTGTTAGAACACCCTACTGGTCTGACCCACATCTCAAGTGGTGTATCTGTAGTCAAATCGCCTAGTTTGTGGTGATCTACTATACCCAAAATCGTAGCCTCTTTGATATCTGCTGGTGCTTGTGAAGACTCCATAAAATCTACTAGATACACATCACATCCTGCATAGCTAGTTTTGAGTTGTGGTGCTTCAAATCCAAATCTATCTAGTATAAACTGGCTCTCAGGGTTGATATCTCCTTGGCGAGTTGGGATACAATCCTCTCCTAGTTGGTTTTTGAGATATGATAGAGATATAGCTCCTACTATCGAATCACTATCTGGTGTAGTGTGTCCAAAAATATATGTTGACATTGACTTATCCTCTGTATAAATTTTGCGAAATTATAACATATAAAAATCAAAAATCATCAGGACTTTGACAACCTTGGCATTTGCTCTGGATAATTTGCATCCTATCGCCATCTAATCTCACAGCACTCATCGCCCCACCCCACAGACATCCACTATCTGTAGATATGACATTGTCATCTATATATAACCCCAAAGTTGACCAGTGTCCAAAGACGATTTTGAGCTCTATCTCTTTGCGGTTTTCGCACTCAAACCAAGGCTTCATACCTTTTTTGCGTAGCTTGGGTGTAGGTGTGCCTTTTTGTTCAAAATCTAGCCGTCTATCTTTGTAGCAGTATCGCATACGGGTAAATGAGCTAAGTATATATCTATCTACCTCTAGCATAGATGCATCTCTATCAAATCTCTCATCTGTCTTTTTGAACATAGCTTTTAGCCACGATGATATATCTGGTGCTTGGAGTTTGGATTCGATGCGTTTGGCATACTCTATAGCCATACCCAAATCAAACTCAGGTGATATACCAGCATGACTCATACAGTACCCCAAAGCAAAATCGGTATGAAGTAGCTTTTGGCGTCTTAACCAATCTATGAAAATATCGGCTCTTGGTGAGTTTAGTATGGGGTCAATGGTAGGATTGGATTTTTTGATACCATAGTATGCAGCAATCAAACTCAAGTCGTGGTTGCCAAGTACTATCGCAACACTATCTTGGATGCTGTATAGATACTCCAAAACCTCTAGTGATTTATCACCTCTGTTGACCAAATCGCCAACCAACCATAGCTTATCTTTGGTAGCATCAAACTCGATATAGTCCAACAACTCTCTAAAAGAGTCATAGCACCCTTGGATATCGCCTATAGCCCAGATTGCCATTTGCACTCCTTGAATGCATCTTTGTATGCTTGGATTTTTTGCTCTAGTGTCATCTTGGCATAAGCACTTGAGGGTGAAGGCAGATAGATAGTCTTGATATCCAGATAATCAAAATGCATCTTATAAAGCATCTGTGCTTTTCTGCCTGTAAAGGCTATGCACTCAATGCTATCGTACTCTTCAAGAAGTGAAGCAATATCGTTGACCTCTATATCTGATAGTGAACTATCTAGCGAATTGTCTCTAACGCAACTTTTCACCATATCCCAAAGCCCTATATGGTTGCTTTTTAGAAGCCAAATCTTTTGGTCGCGATTGTTGATAGGATAGTTGCACACTGCACTCATAATCTTCCAAAACTGATTGCTAGGGTGTGCATAATAAAAGCTCTCTTCAAAAGATTTGATGCTTGGAAATGACCCAAGTATCAAGATGCGTGTATCTTTGAAGAGTATCGGCTCAAATGGATGATACTGCATTGCTATTTACACGCCTTTTTCATATTTTGTACCATCAGTACCAAAAGTGCAACTGCAAAAAGCTTGAAATCTATCTCACTGCCTTTGTGGGTGTTGATAAATGCTTGTGTTTGAGTCATCTTCTCTCCAGCTAACTGCATAGTCAAAATATCTGGCATATAATAATGTCCAAACATCAACCCAGTAGCAATCGCTACAAATGTAGCCATAGTTGTAAGCTTGTCTCTTTCAAACATTTTGTATTTGTACCCTTCATACAGAGCGATATACACCACACATATATCTACAAGCACTCTAAGCTTGATAAATATAGCACTCATAATCTGCCCCTCTTGAAAATGGCTAAGAAGTGTAGAGTTAAATACATCTTGAGTATTAAACACCACCACCGCAACCACACTACCAGCAAACACAACAGAACCTAGCGTAGTGCCAAGAAGTATCAAATAGATAAAAGTTGCTATTTTAAAATTTTTTTTCATTTTTTTCCTCAAAATCTGGTAAATTTTTATTAAAAATACTTAAAAGTATTATTTGTTGATTAATTTTATCTACTTCATATACAATTGTATATCCTCTAAAAACCATATCTCTTACATTGTCATTATCAAAATATTTTGATTTTCTATACAAGTAAGGATTATTTTTCAATAATATAATAGTTTTTTTCAAAGTTTTTATAAAACTATATGCAGAAGTAGAAACATCACAACATATAAAAGACGCAATTGCTTTCAATTCTTGAGTGAATTGATTGGACTCAACAATATCAAATATCATAATTGAACTAATAACTCATCTATTGAAGACTCAAAATCTTTTAATGGTTCTTTGCCACTATGTATATCTTCTCTAAGTTTATGCAATCTAGCTTTGCGTTGTTGAAAATATTTATCTTCATTATTTTCTGTATTTATTATTTTATAATTTTCAATCACTTCATCTTTTAGATTGTTTAATATATTCATAATAACATCTATTTTGCTATCTGAAACATTGATTTGTATTGTCTGCATAATCAAAACTCCTTAATTGCTAATTATACCATATATCTATACAACTTGATAATTAATCTTTAAAATCATATTCTTTCGCGTAGGTCGTATTCGCTGAATACGACAATGATTTTTTCTACACATAGTCATAACTATGGATTGAGCCTAGTCATTGCATCGATTATGGTGAAGCTAAAGCATCACTTCCAAAAAAACTACTTGGCTTCAAGGTCTAAAGATGCAAATATCCAAATCTTTTATTATCTTATAGTGTTTATCGTTGGCTGTATAAAGCCTCATACCGTATGTAGTACAAGTGGCACCTATAAGGGCATCTGCCAACTGCATAGGATTACTCAAAAAATACTCTTCTACATAAAAAAGAGCCAAAGCAGAGATTTCTGTATCCATATATATGGTTTTAACTCTCCACTGTTTAAAAGCCTTTTTTAAATTTCGTAACTCCTCTTTATTTCTCATACCTTGCACTAGTTCCATATATGTCACTGCCGAGATAGTAAACTCCCCTATAGAGTGAATCAAATCATAAGCATTTTGATTTCCTCGTAGATACCATATCAATACATCTGTATCTACTAGCTTATCATAAATCAAAATTACGCCCTTTTCTCATACTGCGTACCATATCTTCAACATCTTCTTCTCTATCTTGCCACATACCAAAAATCATATCTGTTTTTTGCTGATTATTAGATGGTTCTATACAAGAGATAAGTTTTGCTTTTGCTTTACCCCTATAGGTAATAATAACCTCTTCTCCTTTAGCCAATAAATCAAATAGCATTGAGACATTGAAGCGTAAATCTTTTGCAGTTACTGTCATATTAAAATCCTATTTTTAACCCAAATTATGCATTAGAAATTCACAAATTAGCACAAATCATTTGCCAATAGGAACTTCGCTAAATTTTTTGAATTACCAAACAGGTAGTCCTGCAAAATTTATCAAAATCCCTATTGCAAAGCATTAGCACTTCTTTGATAAAAGTCTAATGCATAATTTGGGTTTAAGTTTATAGTTAAAGTATAAACTATATTGTATTAAAAATAGTTTATAATCTTGTAGTGTAGATTTTAGTAAAGTCGTAATCAGCAATTACGACCTACGCGGTAGCATTTCAAAATCCACAACAAGCCCCCTATCAAGTCCTGCTAAATCTTTATAAAACTCTACACCATAGATACCATTTTGGCTCATAAATTTTTGTAGTGGTTCTTTTTGATCATACCCCATCTCGCAACATAGCCATCTGGTATCTCTAGCTTTAGTTTGAAGTATGATATCTTTGAGTAGTTCATCGCCTTTTTCTCCGCCAAATAGTGCTGTGTGGGGTTCGTATCTCTGGACATTTGGCTCTAGGATTATATCATTGGCGATATATGGTGGGTTGGATACTATTAGCTCAAAGCTATCATCACATCCATCTAGCAAACTAGTATGATGCAATTTTATTTGCTCTGTTAGGTTGAAACTATCTATATTTTGTTGTGCTATGCTTAGTGCTTGGGGTGATATGTCAGTAGCTGTGATTTGTAGGTTTGGAAAACGCCTAGCCAACACTACGGATATGGCACCGCTTCCTACTCCTATCTCGGCTATCTTTGTGATGTTGTGTTTTTGGATGATACTGGCACATCTATCTATAAGCAACTCAGTCTCTGGTCTAGGTATCAGCACCCCCTCATCTACAAAAAGCTCTATATCATAAAAACTTACTTTTTGGGTGATGTACTCTATGGGTTTATAACTGCATCTTTGGCTTACAAGGTCAAAAAATCCATCGCTATCTTGAAGCTCTTGATTATCATTGATGATAAGATACATCCTATCAACACCTAGATGGTGTGCCATAAGCAGTTGTGCTTCAAACATAGCTCTAGGCACGATGCCATTTAACTGCTCTTTGGCTTGGTTTAGTGCTTGTTTGATAGTCATTACTCTTGCTCTACAAATGCGAATATACCCTCTTTTTTAAGAGTGCTTCTATCTCTGATATCATCTTCGCTAAATCCCAGTTCTTTAAATCTCTCTAGTACTGGTGGGTGGGTGTGGTAGAAAAAGATTACCAATGGGTGTGCTTTTGGGAAGGCTTTATTCTCTTTGACAAGCTTCAAGAGTGCATCTACCAAATCCTCTGCACTGCTTAGCTTGGAGCCAAACTCATCAGCTGCAAACTCATTGTGGCGGCTTAGGTATGACATCACAGGGGTGAAGATGAAACTAAGAAGTGGCAACAAAAGCATAAGCATAGCAATCTGCACACCTGCAAAAGGCACTACACCCATCTGTACAAATAGCTCATCAGGTAGATTTCCAAATATGAAAAATGCCAAAAATAGCAACATACCAATAAGTGCTAGGTTTTTGTATATATCTTTGTGGCTAAAGTGTCCTAACTCGTGACCAAGTACTGCTAGAAGCTCTTTTTTGGTAAGCTTATCTAGCAAAGTATCATACAGCACTACCCTTTTGGATTTGCCAAGTCCCCCAAAAAATGCATTGAGTCTGCTATCTCTTTTGCTTGCATCCATCACAAATATACCATCACTAACAAGCCCTACTTTTTGCATCATAGACTCTATATCGCTTTTGAGTTCTATATCTTCTAATGGGCTAAATTTGTTAAATAGTCCCATAAAAAATGGCATCAATACATTGGCTAGTATAGCTACAGCAAAAAGTACTACAAATCCCCAAATCCACCAATGCGATGATGATGAGATGATGTAACTAAGCAGTGCAAATATAGCACCTCCTATAAATATAAACAAAACACTACTTTTTAGTTTGTCAACAAAAAACATCTTTGGAGTCATCTGGTTAAACTTGAAATCTTTGTCTATTTTGAATTTATAATAATACTCAAATGGAAGAGATACCAAAAAATTGATAGCTACAAATCCCATCAAAAATAGTACCGATGATGTGATAGTAGAGAGATTACCCAAAAATGAAGCAAGATATGCAAACCCACCAAAAGTCCACCACAAAAACATCAAATAATCCACAAAATGCTCTACAAGCCCTACTCTCTCTTTGGCTATGGCGTAATTGGCGGCTACTAAATATTTGGGAGCTGAAAGTATGATAGGCTCTTGGTCTCTTTGGTCTTTCAAAAAGCCTATTTGCATCACAGATATATAGATGCGTAAAAATGTATAGATAGTATATATAGCTACGATAGTCTCTAACATATCAATCCTTTTTTGGAGAAAATATATCAATATAGTCTTTATCAATGCTTAAAAACTGTATAATTACACAAAAACTAAAGGCAAATATTATATGGCACTGATAGATTTGTTTGATATCAAAAAGCAATACGATGTAAAACTGCTACTAGATGGTGTGGATTTTCATCTAAATGAAGGTGAGAGAGTTGCGATTGTAGGCAAAAATGGATGCGGTAAATCTACACTTCTCAAAATAGCTCTAGGTGTAGAGACTCCAAGTGAAGGTAAAAGAGTCATAGACAAATCTATACAGATTCAAATGTTATCACAACAACCTACTTTTGAACCTCATCTAAATGTAAAAGAAGCCATAGAAAATGAACTAACTCAACTCAAAGAAGCCAAAGAGAGATATGATAAACTCTCAGTTGAAGTTGCCAATGATTTTGAAAATAAAGAGTTGCTAAAAGAGCTTGAGAGTATCGGAGCATACTTAGATCATCACAACGCTTGGAGCTTGGATGACAAGATAGAAAGAGTACTACAAGAGTTCAAACTCAAAGAGTATGAGGATCGTTTGGTAGTATCACTCTCAGGTGGAGAGCAACGCCGTGTGGCTTTGGCTTCACTCATACTTCAAAAGCCTGATGTATTACTACTAGATGAACCTACAAACCACTTAGATGTCTATATGGTAGAGTTCTTAGAAGAGATACTACTCAAAGAGAAATTTACCCTACTTTTCATCTCACACGATAGACACTTTATAGATACAATCGCTACTAGAGTCATAGAGGTAGAAAATCAAAAGCTAGTCTCATACAAAGGTGGATATCGCTCATACCTAGAGCAAAAAGAGGCTAGACTCAAAGCACTAGAAAAACAGCACGAAAACCTACTCAAACTACTCAAACATGAAGAGGAGTGGCTAGGCAAGAGTGTAAGAGCTAGAGAAAAAAGAAACCAAGGACGCAAACAAAGAGTATTTGAGCTTCGAGAACAAGCAAAAAAAAATCCAACTCTAATTCGTAAGATGCAGCTAGAGCTTCAAAGAGAGCAAAAGCACTTTAACCGTACCCAAAGTGTAGGCAAGAAAAAGATGCTTTTTGATATAGAAGATTTGTGCTACAAAATAGCTGACAAAACTCTTATAGAAAACTTCACAACACGCATACTCCAAAGAGACAAGATAGCCATAGTAGGAGTCAATGGTGCAGGAAAATCAACTCTGCTTAGACTACTACTAAATCGCCTCAAACCAAATAGCGGTACTATCAAAAGGGGTGAATTTAGTATAGGATATTTTGACCAGCACAGAGAGATGCTAAAAGATGATGAGACACTCATAGGTACATTTTGCCCCAATGGTGGAGACCATATCAATGTCAGAGGAAGCAATATGCATGTCTATGCATACCTAAAGAGCTTTTTGTTCCCTGAAGAGTTTCTGACCAAAAAGATATCTCAACTAAGTGGTGGAGAGAAAAACCGTGTAGCTTTGGCACTACTATTTAGCAAAAATGTAGATTGTCTTATACTAGATGAGCCAACCAACGATTTGGATATACAAACTATCAATATACTAGAAGAGCAACTTATCAACTTCGCTGGAGCTCTTATATTTGTAAGCCACGATAGATACTTTGTGGATAAAATCGCTTCAAAACTTTTTATCTTTAAGGGTAATGGCATCATAGAAGAGTCATACCAAAGCTACACAGAGTATCTTGAGATTGAAAAAGAGATAAAAGAGTTAGATACTCTAAGTGTGGAGTTACAAAAAGAGCCAAAAGAGTCAAAACAAACTCAAAGCAAACCCAAAAAACTAAAAAAGCTAAGCTACAAAGACCAAAGAGAGTTTGATGCCTTGCCAGATGAGATAGAAGAGCTTGAAGCAAAGATAGAGAGCCTAAATAACTGTCTAGCCAATCCTGAGTGTTATCAAGAAAAGGGATTGAGTGCATTATCTAATGAGCTTCAAGAGACAGAAGTACTCTATGAAGAAAAAAGCGATAGATATCTTGAACTACTTGAGTTGTATGAGGAGATAGCTAAACATACTCTATAGGGTCTTTGCATCTAGCTATCTCAAACCCTCTAAGTCTCAATCTACAGCTATCACAGACACCACAAGCTTTATCTTCATTTTTGTAACAGCTCCAAGTATATTGCAAGGGTACACCAAGCTCAAGAGATTTTTGGACAATTTGTGCTTTGCTTAAGTGTACTAATGGCATCTTTATAGTTATGTTTGTCTCTTTTTTGGTTCCTAGATTGATGGATTGCTCCATAGATTTGATATAACTCTCAGTACAATCAGGATACCCTGAGCTATCTTCTTGTACCACTCCTATAAATATAGCTTGTGCTTGATGTTTCTCAGCTATTGAAGCTGCAATTGATAAAAATATCCCATTTCTAAAAGGCACATAAGTGATAGGCACACCATCACTCAAGCCATCTGTTGGTACCTCAATAGAGCTATCGATCAAAGCTGAAGCACCAATAGCTTCAAAAAATGGCAAATCTATCTCATAAGATTTCTCTATGCCATAAGCTTTGATTATCTTGCGATAAGAATCCAACTCTTTTTGGCAAGTTCGTTGGTTATAATTGAAATGTACCCCTATCACTTCATATCCATCATCAAGTGCTATCTTAGCACTCAATGCACTATCCATACCACCTGAGATGACACATACTGCTTTCTTTGACATAACTATCCTATTTCCCAAATCCTGAAATAGAGATTCAAGACTACACACCATCATCGCATCCAAGGACTTCGCGTAAAACCATCGCCGAACCTATGGGTGCGACTCAAATTTTACACAAACCCCTTAAATACGAGCATAGCGTATATTCAAAGAATTCTATTTCGGGATTTGGGTATTTTTTAATGCTATTTTACCAAGATTTGGGTAAACTTCGCCTATGGAATTACTACAAATTGATAATCAAACAGATTTTGAGATAGAGTGTATTGAGCTACTAAGCAGTATCGCTTCATCCAAAACCAATAAAACAGTAGAGCTTATCTTTACAGATAATGACACCATAGCATCAATAAATGCAGAGTTTAGAGATAAACCAACACCAACTGATGTGCTTAGTTTTCCTCTTGTAGATGATGGATTTAGTAATATGCTAGGCTCCATAGTCATCTCGATAGACAAAGCCAAAGAAAAAGCTGATGAATTATCACACACTGTATGTGATGAGATAGCTTTGCTTTTTATACATGGATTGTTGCATCTACTTGGATATGACCATGAGATTGATAATGGTCAGATGAGAGATGAGGAGTGCCAACTTATAAAGAAGTTTGATTTGCCAACAAGCTTGATAGTACGAACCAAGGAGGGATGATATGGATTTTGTGATTTTTGTAATCTCTATGGCTACATTAATTTGGGGTGCTGATACACTTATCAAACAGAGTGAAGCTATAGCTTTGAGATTTAACATATCAGAGTTTATCATAGGTGCTACACTTATAGCTCTTGGTACTTCACTACCAGAGATGGCTGCTAGTGTAGCAGCTAGCCTCAACCACAAAGCAGATATGGCAGTAGCCAATGTTATCGGTAGCAATATCTTAAATATCTCACTGGTTTTGGGTTCAGTATTTTTGATATCAAAAAATATCAATCCAAACCGAGACTTCTTTGCCAAAGACAGCACTTGGGCGATGGTGCCTGTATTTGTATTTTTGCTTATGATTATAGATGGGACTATATCTAGGTTTGATGGTATATTGCTTCTTACATTGATGGGTGCTTATGTACTGTTTTTGGTAACTGATAGCAAAGAGAGTATTGAGCTTGATGATATCGATGAGATTGATATGGCACATTTCTCTTGGGCTAAAACTATATTACTTAGTATTGTAGGATTGATTCTTATCATCACAGGAGCTCACTTTAGTGTTGAGAGTGCATCTGAGATTGCTAGAAGCTTTGGTGTAAGTGAATGGATTATAGGTATAGTAATGATATCACTTGGTACATCTTTACCTGAGTTGGTAGTAAGTATCTCAGCAGCTATCAGGGGTAAAGTAGATATGGCTATAGGCAATATCATAGGCTCCAATATGGCAAATACATCTGTAGTATTGGGCTCAGCAGCACTAGCCAATCCACTTGCTATAGATTCAAAAGCATATCTGTTTGATTTGGCATCATTGCTATTTATCACACTTTTGCTTGTATTTATCACCGCCAACAAGCTATACAACAAATCAGCTGGTATCAGTTTGCTTATAATGCTAAGTCTATTTTTAAACCACACTATCCAAAGTTTATAATACAAATAGTTGTTTTGCATTTTTTGTAGTGATATCTTCTAGCTTTTCAAGTGAGATACCACTCAACTCTGAGAGTTTTTGAGCTACTAGCTTGGTGTATGCTGGCTCATTTCTCTCTCCTCTGTGAGGATGTGGAGTCAGATACGGTGCATCTGTCTCAATGATAACTCTATCTAGTGGTATCTTTGGATAGACATTGATAAGCTTTTTGGCATTTTTAAAGGTAATGACCCCGCCTATACCATAGTAAAATTTATCTTTAAGCTTCAACAATGACTCATCTGCATTGTAACAGTGCAATACACCACCACACTTTGGTGTATGTGATTGTAAAATCTCCAAACTATCACTGCTAGCATCTCTGATATGAACAATAATAGGTTTATTATATTTATTTGCCAAATCAATTTGATCTAAAAATACCTCTTTTTGCAAAACTTTCTCTTTAGCTATCTCATCTTCATTATCTGGCAATCTATAATAATCCAAACCACATTCGCCCACTGCAACACATTTGGGATGAGTAATAAAGCGTTCTAAAAAGTCTCTATCATAGTTTGAAGCATCATATGGATGTACCCCTACTGCAAAATATACCTCCTCATACCTTTGTGCTATATTGAGTGCTTTTTGCAAAGTTTTAGGGTCTGCACCAGGGATGATAAAACTCTCAACACCCTCTTGTTTAGCTCTTTGAATAACTATATCAAAATCATCATCATATCTATCATCGTCAAGGTGAGTATGTGTATCTATTATCATTATTTGTTCCGTTTTTGATGAAATTATATCAAAAAATCCCCATTTTTAGGGCAAACGAAACTAATTCTAATCTTAAATAAGATATAGTTTATATCAAATAAATTAAAAATAGAGAGGAGAAAAAATGTATCTTTATGGAGCATTAGGCATCTTAGCTTTGATTATTATCATCGTACTTATTCTAAAAAAAAGTAAAACCCCACAAGAAAACAAAACAGAGACCCCAAAACCACACACACCAAAAGAAACTCTAAAAGTTAGAGTTCAAGATAAACCAGAAGCAAAACCTACTAAACAAGAAACCAAAATAACTAAACCTCAAGAAGATACAAATATCAATGTATCTCAAGATACTAAAAAAGAAGAAGTTGTACTACCTGAATGTAAATATCCAAAATTTGATCATGCTAGACTCATTGAGATGGGATTAGGCGAAGATGATGCAAAAGAGTTTGTAGCTGACTTAATTAAACAGGTAGAATCTACTCTCAATGACATTCAAGTAGCTATAGACAATCAAGATATGGAAAAATTAGAAGCACTGACACATAGTATCAAAGGTTCATCAACCAATATTGGTGTAGGTGGTATCGCTGACTTACTTATAGAATTTAATACTTATACAAAAAATAGTTCTGACCCAAGAGTAGTTCAAGAGTATTTTAACAACCTAAAAGTCTATCTCCAAGAATTAAAAAACCAATACAAATAGGTATTGGTTTCAAAAGTTAATTGACAATGAAAACAAAATATAACTTTCTAACCATACCTATAGCTATAATATCTATCATATATTGGTTTTTTAATCAAAATTTAGAACAACCAAAACATACTTCATCTAAGAAGCATAATGAAAAATACTATCAAACAAAATTATGTTCTCAGCTTGGTGGTAAAATGGAGTATAGACTACGAGATGCTACTAGAGTTGATTGTATCACCAATAAATATGCAATAGAAGTAGATTGGGCAAAAAAATGGGCAGAAGGTATAGGACAAGCCTTATACTATAGCATAAGAACCAAAAAACGACCAGCAGTAGCTCTAATCGTAGGGACTAAAGATAAAAAATATATCAAACGATTAGAACAAGTTGCTCATAAGCTACATATAAAAATTTTTTTGATTAATAAATAAAAGCCAATAGCGATGCAGTTACAGCTACATTGAGAGACTCTACACCTCTTTGCATAGGTATCTTTATAGATTTATCACATATAGATTCTATCTCTTTGGATACCCCTACACTTTCATTGCCAAGTACAAATATTGTTTTGTTTGGATAGTTCTCATCTTTATAGCTATTTTGGGCATGAGAGGATAGAGTATATAGTGTTGTGTTTTGAGATTTGAACTCACTAAGTGTTTTGTGTAGGGATTTGGTTTTGATAATAGGCATACGAAATATAGTACCTACACTAGCTTTTATCACAAGTGGATTGATAGAAGCAGTCTTTTTTTCAGGTATGATGATAGCATCTATATTTCCAGCTGCTGCAGAGCGGATAATCATACCTAAATTTTGTGGATTTGTGATACCATCTAGTGCCAAAACTCTAAAACTAGAGTGATGACTCAAAAACTCTTGTGTTGTTTGTGCAAAATTCATCACTATATCTAGTGCTACACCTTGGTCTTGTTTGGCATTTTTGGATATCCGAGACAATGATTGTTTATCGTGATAAACTATCTCTATATCTCTTTTATTTGCCAAAGCTGTGATTTTGTCTATGATTGGTGCTTTTTGATTGCTAGTTGATAAATGTAGTTTATATATATCCAAAGATTCATCAAGAAGTGCTTCTAGTACACTGTTTCTTCCATATATGGTTAGTATCTTGTCGAAAAATGCTTTTTTTTCTAGGTATTTGTTTGAGTCTTGCAATGTTTATATCCTAATGATGTATTATGTGGTTTCGATGCAAGGTTTGCCCACCTCCGGCGGTCTCTTCGAGACAACGCCTACGGTTTCGACCCTACAAACGACAAACTATTGTCGTTTGTTTAACGGGTCTCACCATTCCATGCTATATGAGGTTTGCCTTCTTTGTCGAATTTTACGGCTGGCATTCCCATGATGTTGTATCCATTATCTACATAGTGTATCTCACCTGTTACTGAGGCACTCAAATCGCTTAGTAGGTACATACCAGAGTTTCCTACATCTTTGATAGTTACATTCTTTTTCATAGGAGCGTGTGCTTCATTCCATTTTAACATAAATCCAAAATCACCAATACCCGCAGCTGCAAGAGTTTTGATAGGTCCTGCTGAGATTGCGTTTACTCTGATGCCATCTTTGCCTAAATCTTCTGCTAGATATTTTACTGTCATCTCAAGTGCAGCTTTTGCTACACCCATTAGGTTATAATTTGGTATATATTTGACTCCACCATAGTATGATAGTGTTAGCACTGATGAGTTGTCAGATAGTATTGGCTTTAATTCTCTTACTATCTCTATGAGAGAATAAACCGATATATCCATAGCCACATCAAATGCCTCTTTGCTTATATCACTAAATCTACCACTAAGCCCCTCTTTGGGTGCAAATGCGATTGAGTGTACGATAAAATCAATCTTGCCAAAATCTTTTTCAAGAGACTCTTTTAGAGCTTTGATCTCTTCTGGTTTGCTAACATCACAAGGGTATAGTCTGTCTTCACATCCAAGCTCTTGTGCGATTGGCTCTAGTTTCTTTTCAAATCTTTCATTTAAAAATGTGATAGCCATACTCGCACCCTGCTCTTGACAAGCTTTTGCTATACCATAAGCTATAGATTTTTTATTAGCGATACCTAATACGATACCTTTTTTTCCTTGCATTAACATACTATACTCCTAAAAAAATTGCTGTATTTTATCATCATTAAGGTAAAATAAGAGAAAAAAAGAGTGATTTATGTCAAAAAAGATTTTAGTACTCAATACAGGTGGAACTTTCAACAAAATATATGATCCTATTTTAGGTGAATTGATAATAGATACAAAACTATCTGCTTTAAAAAATATCTCTGATAAATGGCAACACAACTTAGATATAATTAGTATTATCAATAAAGATAGCCTCGATATAACAAATCAAGATAGACTAGAACTTTTATCTATTATATATAGTAGTGAATATGAAAATATTATTATTATACATGGTACTGACACTATGGAACTTACAGCTGAATATATAAATGATGCTGAACTAGAAAAAAATATCGTCTTAACTGGTGCAATGGTACCATATAGTATAGATGCGACCGAAGCAACTGCTAATTTTGCTATGGCTTATGGATTTTTGCAAAACAATACAACACATGGTGTTTATATCTCAATGAATGGTCTATTGATGCCATACAAAGAGATAACAAAAGATAGAAATAGTGGCTTTTTCATAAGATTATAAAAGACTATCTACCTTTATAATGAGAGTGTAGATGCGTATGGTTTCTATACACTCTATTTCTATAGACTTTACGATGCTTATGAACCGTTTTTGATACCACTTTGTGGTGATGTACTTTTTTTCTAGTATTATGATAACGATATCCATATTTACCATTTTTGGCTCTATATCTACGACCATTATGATATCTATAGCCATTTTCAAAATAGTGTCCACCATGATATCTATGTCCGTGATAATAGTAATAGCCTCTTTTATAATATCCACCATAATAGTAATGACCATGATAAAAATAATAAGGTCTATGATGCTCTATGACTACTGGTCGATGAACTATAACGATATTTGGAGCTGGAACATGCTCAACAACAATACAACCTTGAAGTAAAATAGTAGAAGCAAAGAGACCAATTATTTTTTTTTGCATAATCTTCCTTTAGATTTTTTAGTTACATCGCACAACTTTTCACTCTCTCAAAATCAAGATTATTCATTGGGGGAGTAATAAAAACATGGAAAGATTATAAAAAAATTGTAGAGTTATTGTGGATTGGAAAGTTATAAGTGGGGACAGCCCCCACTTGTAGATTAAGAAATATTTACTTTTATCTCATCACCTACTGCGTCAAATTCGACTTTTGAGCCTTCAACTACTTTGTCTTCTAGTATCAGCTCAGCTAGTCTATCTTCGACTACTTCATACAGTGCTCTTTTGAGTGGTCTAGCACCATATACAGGGTCAAATCCAGCTTGAGCGATATATGCTTTTGCTACTGGTGTCAAAGTTACTGTTATATCTCTTTGAGCTAGTTTCTCTTGAATGTTTCTAAACAAGATATCTACTATATTTGTAATCGCATCCAAATCTAGTGGATTAAAGATTACTATGTCATCTAAACGGTTCAAAAATTCCGGTTTGAAATAGTGTTTTAGCTCATCATTTACCGCTTTTTCTCTATCTTCTGGGTCTTTAAACTCCATAATCTTATCTGAAGCGATATTGCTAGTCATGATAATGATAGTATTTTTAAAATCGACTGTTACACCTTTGTTATCAGTCAATCTTCCATCATCAAGTACTTGCAACAATGTATTAAACACATCTGGATGAGCTTTTTCTATCTCATCAAATAGTACTACAGAGTATGGTTTACGACGCACTGCTTCTGTTAGCTGTCCACCCTCTTCGTATCCTACATATCCTGGAGGTGCACCTACCAAGCGACTTGCAGCGTGTTTTTCCATATATTCACTCATATCTATACGGATGAGTGATTTTTCACTATCAAACAAGAATTTAGCCAAAGTCTTAGCCACCTGTGTTTTACCTACACCAGTTGGACCCAAGAACATAAAGCTTCCAATTGGTCTGTTGGTATCACTTAGTCCTGCTTTATTTCTTTTGATAGCTCTAGCTACTGCTTTGAGTGCTGCTTCTTGCCCTACTACATCTTGTTTGAGAACATCTTCAATGTGAAGAATCTTCTCTTTTTCGCTTTGTAGCATCTTGTTGACTGGGATACCTGTCCATCTACTTATGATACTAGCAATCATCTCTTCATCAACTGAGTTCTTTAGAAGTGTTCCTTCTTTTTGCATAGCATCCCATTTGGCTTCTATCTCTTTGAGTCTGTTTTGAAGCTCAGGGATTTGTCCATACTCAATCTCAGCTGCTTTATTGAAATCACCCTCTCTTTTTACCATCTCAGCTTGATGTTTGAGTGATTCTATATTTGATTTGATTTCGGCTATTTGGTTAAATACTGCCTTTTCATTTTCAAACTGATTTTCAAGACTTACTCTTTGCTCTTGCAAGTTGGCAAGTTCTTTTTCTATCTCTTCTAATCTTGCTTTGTTTTTATCACTCTCTTCCATTTTGAGTGCCTCTTTTTCTACTTGCAAGGTAGAGATCTCTCTTTTGATTTTGGCTAGTTTGGTTGGTTCACTCTCTATTTGCATCTTCAACTCAGCTGCAGCTTCATCTATAAGATCTATGGCTTTATCTGGCAAAAATCTATCAGTGATGTATCTATCAGATAGTTTTGCAGCAGCTACCAACGCACTATCAGTTATGACTACATTATGGTGAGTTTCAAGTCTATCTTTGATACCTCTTAGTATCTGCAACGCTTCATTGATACTAGGCTCATCTACCTTAACAGGTTGGAATCTTCTTTGAAGTGCTGCATCTTTTTCAAAATACTTTCTATACTCTTTTAGTGTAGTAGCCCCGATAGTATGAAGCTCTCCACGAGCAAGAGCAGGTTTTAATATATTTGCTGCATCCATACTACCTTCACTAGCTCCAGCACCCACGATTGTGTGAATCTCATCTATAAAGAGAATGATATTACTCGCCTCTTTTACTTCATCAACAACCGCTTTTAATCTATCTTCAAACTCACCTCTATATTTAGCACCAGCTATTAGTCTGCTCATATCTAGTGAGATTACTCTCATATGTTGCAAACTAAGTGGTACCTCTTTGTTGACTATTCTTTGAGCTAACCCTTCAACGATTGCTGTTTTACCAGTTCCTGGTTCACCTATTAGTATAGGGTTGTTTTTGGTCTTTCTTATGAGTATTTGCATTACTCTTTGGACCTCTTCATCTCTACCGATAACTGGGTCAAGCTCACCATCAAGTGCCTTTTTGGTCAAGTCCACACCATACTGTTCTAGTGCTTCAAGTGTCTCATCAGCACTTTGAGAATCTATCTGTTTACCACCACGAATAGACTCTAGTGTCTTTTTAAATTCACTTATATCTATAAATTTGCCAAATACATCTTTGATAAAACTCTCATTTATATTTGCCATAAGCCAAGTATCAACCGCTAGATACTTATCGCCATTGGCATTCATAAGTCCTTCAGCTGTTTGAAGACTTCTTACTAAGTTTTGGCTTAGTTTGATGTTTTCTTTAGTTACTGTTGAGACTTGTGGTAGTTTATTGGCTACACTTTTGACCTCTAACTCAATAGCAGCTTTTTCACTACCCATTTTGTTTAGTGCTTGATTTAAAATAGAATTAGAGTTACTAAGCAATCCCCACACTACATGGATTGGCTCTACTTCTTGATTTTTGTTATGCAATGCCAAAGAAATAGCTGATTCTATACTCTCTTGCATTTGATTTGTTAATTTTTCTAAAATACTCATTATTTGCTCCTTCGACTCAAATCACTTTAAGTCAAATTTAAATTTTCAGTATTATACAACATTGAGTGTATCTTTGTCAAGTTTATTTAGTGTTTTTTGTTAAATTTGTAATTTTTTGTCGATTTACCTAAATCCACTATAATAACTCAAGTATCAAAAAGCAACATATAAACGATATTTTAATAAAATAATAAACTAATTCTTAGGAGTATATAAGTATATGATACAAAAAAGCAAAAAAATCATTGCAACAGGACTCATATCTACAATAGCTACTGCTTATATGCTTGGCTCATTTGTACAAGCAAAAAGTGTACCAAGTGAAGAATCCTCAGCAAAAGCAAAATTAGAGGCTTACATCAAATTTACACAGATACTCAATGTCATAGAACAAGAGTATGTAGATGAAGTAAACACCACTGTACTTGTAGATAAAGCACTCAAAGGTTTGATGAGCAATCTTGATGCACACTCTGCATTTATGGATGCTAAATCATATAGTGATTTGGATGTACAAACCAAAGGTGAATTTGGGGGACTTGGTATATCTGTAGGTATGCGTGATGGGGCTTTGACAGTGATTGCACCACTTGATGGCACACCAGCAGACAAAGCAGGAGTCAAAGCAGGTGATATCATACTCAAGATTGATGATAAAGCAACTATAGGTATGAATATCGATGATGCTGTCAAACTAATGCGTGGTAAACCAAAAACAGATATAGTTTTGACTATAGTTAGAAAAGGTGAAACTAAACCACTTAAAATCAAAATCACAAGAGATATCATCAAGATAGACTCAGTATATGCCAAAAATATAGAAAAAGAAAAGGATATAGCTTATATCAAAGTCTCATCATTTGATCAAAAAGTTGTCAAAGATGTAAAAAAAGCTTTGAGTGAGAGAAACTCTACAAAAGGTATCATTCTTGATTTGAGAAACAATCCAGGTGGACTATTGAGCCAAGCTGTTGGATTGGTAGATATGTTTGTAGATCATGGTGTGATAGTGAGCCAAAAAGGTAGAGATAAAGCCGAAAATATGGAATACAACGCTACCAAACCAGATAGTGATTTGACTACTCCTATAGTAACCCTTGTCAATGGTGGAAGTGCAAGTGCAAGTGAGATTGTATCTGGTGCATTGCAAGATTTCAAAAGAAGCGTAGTAGTAGGTGAAAAGACATTTGGAAAAGGTTCAGTTCAGATTGTAATGCCCCTAGACAAAAGCAAAGAGGCACTCAAACTAACAGTAGCTAGATACTATCTGCCAAGTGGTAGAACCATCCAAAATAAAGGTGTAACACCAGATATCATAGTACACTATGGTAAAGTACCAAAAGCTAAAGATGATAGCTTTATGATTAAAGAAAATGAACTCAAAGCTCATTTAAAAGCTGAACTAGCCAAATTAGATGACAATACAACAGTTAGTGATGCAAATGCAACAGATAACAATGACACAAAAAATCTAATCACTACAGAAATGTTGTATAATGATTCACAACTCAAAAGTGGTCTTGATATCCTAAAAGCACTCATAATCACAAACAAAGGAAGCAAATAATGGCACAAAAAAAAGATTTGGTATATGAAGGAAAAGCAAAAAAGATTTTCTCAACTGATGATGATAGGCTCTATATCTCTGAGTTCAAAGATGACTTAACAGCATTCAATGGTGAGAAAAAATCAAGCGAAGCTGGAAAGGGAGCGTTAAATAACAAAATCTCGACACAACTTTTTAGATATCTAAATGACAAAGGTATCCCTACTCATTTTGTTGAGATGTTGGACGATAACCATATGCTACATAAAAAAGCAGAAGTTATACTAATAGAGGTGATAGTAAGAAACATTGCTACAGGAAGCCTTAGCCGTAATCTTGGTATAGAAGATGGCAAGGTACTACCTTTTACTCTTGTAGAGTTTGATTACAAAAATGATGAACTAGGAGATCCAAAACTAAATGATCAGCACTGTTTGATACTAGAGCTTGTCAAAGATGAAAGTGAATTGGATTACATCCGCTATATGGCTAGACGCATCAATGAGTTACTAAAAGAGTTTTATGATGAGATTGGACTAACTTTGGTAGATTTCAAGCTAGAGTTTGGTAGAGATGTAGATGGTAACATCATACTCATAGATGAGCTTAGCCCTGACAACTTTAGACTATGGGATAAACAAAGCGGTGAGAGTATGGATAAAGATAGATTTAGAAAAGGTCTTGGTGGGCTAAAAGTAGCTTACGAAGAGGTACTAAATAGAATTTTGAATAAAAACTAAGGAGAGATTATGACAGCAGTAGTAAATGTATATCTAAAACAAGGGGTACTTGACCCACAAGGAAAAGCAGCACACCACGCACTAGATTCACTTGGATTTGAAGGTGTCAAAGATGTAAGAATTGGTAAACAGATAGTTCTAGAGCTAGATACAGATGATAAAGCCAAAGCCAAAGATGAGGTTACACAAATGTGTGAAACCCTACTTGCAAATACAGTAATTGAAGATTATGATATAGAGATAAGAGCATGAAAGTAGCAGTATTAAGATTTCCTGGAACCAATTGTGAATTTGACACTGAATATGCATTTAAGAAGCTAGGGCATGATACTGCTATCGTATGGCATGAAGATGAGCAGTTGCCAAATGATATAGATTTGGTAGTAGTACCTGGTGGATTTAGTTATGGTGATTATCTAAGAAGTGGTTCTATTGCTAGATTTTCTCCAGTGATGAAAGCGGTAAGTAGCTATGCCAACGATGGTGGTAAAGTGCTAGGTATCTGTAATGGTTTTCAAATCCTAACAGAAGCTGGATTGTTGCCAGGAGCCCTAAAGAGAAATAACAACCTACACTTCATATCAAAACACCAAACTCTAAGAGTAGAGAGTACTGATAATGCATTTTTGAACCAATGCACAAAAGGTGAGATACTAAACATCCCAATAGCACACGCTGATGGTAACTACTATATAGATGATGAAGGGTTAAGTGAGCTTGAAGCAAACAATCAAGTACTTCTTAGATACTGCGATAGTGAAGGTAACAACACTGTAGTAAATGGTTCAGTTACTTCAATCGCTGGAGTATGCAACAAAGAAAAAAATGTATTTGGTCTTATGCCACACCCTGAAAGAGCTATAGAAGACATACTAGGAAGCATAGATGGTATCAAGATGCTAAAAGGCTTTGAAGCTTAATGAAAAGATATCTACTTTTTTGGTTCATATGGCTTGGGTTTGTATCTGTTGCATTTGCTAGTGGATACAGATATAGCTATATACCCAAAAAGGTATATCAAAATCAAATATTTCCTATCACAATCACAACTAATGATAGCTCCTCTAAAGTACCTCAATTTGAGTTTGACAATTGGAATGACACCAAACCACTCAATGATAAACCACTCATCATAAGAAATGGTAATGAGATATTTTATAGTTTCTATTTCAAAGCCAAAAATGACGAGCTTCAAATACCTCGTATCTTTATCACAACACCTAGCCAAGAGTATATGCTAGAGCCAAAGTACATAAAAGTATCCAAGCTAAATGCCCCTTCAAACTTTTGCAAAGTGATAGCTACAGATTTCAAAATCAAAAACTATCAAACATCAAAGTATAATGATAAAAACTATCTAGTTACACTATCCATCAAAGCGTTAGAGGCGAACTTAGAAGATATGTATATACCAAATGCCAAAGAGTATGGAGTAGATAAGATATATGCACACTACCCTACTATCAAAAGTGAGTTTTACTTTATTGTAAGTAATGATACCAATAGTACAAACTTCACATACTACAACTCTCTTAGAAGAGAATTTGTGCCATTTAAGCTAAATTTGGAGATAGACAGTAGCACTGTAGTAGCACAATCAGACCTCAATCCCAAATACGATAGTTTTGATTTGCTTAAAAAGTATCTATTTATATTTTTAGTCATCTTCTTTTTTGTGATGTTTATAATCAAAAGGGATTTTTTCTATTTGGTATTTGGAGTATTGTCATTAATTACTCTACTTACTTTTTTCATACCTCACAAGAGTATATGTATCAAACCAAAAAGCAAGATATACATACTACCAACTCACACAAGCCGTGTAATGGGTATTACTACAGAAGAGTACAAAACAAAACTACTATCAAAACATAGTAATTATAACAAGATAGAATACAAAAACCACACTATTGGATGGATAAAGGATGAAGATGTTTGCAAAGATTAGGTTTTATTGGGGTGCATTTGTTATATCATTTATCGTTGCAGTTATAATGATACCTGCTGTTACACTAATGCCCAAAAGATATACTGGTGTGATTATGCACAAACTAAACAGACTTATAATGCTACTAATGGGTGCCAAGATTGAGATTAAAGGTCAATATGATAGCAGTGCTGATATGCTAGTGCTTAACCATCAAGGTATTATGGATATAGTAGCTATAGAGGCTTTTAGAAACCACGATATATGCTGGGTAGCCAAAAAAGAGTTATTTGATGCACCTTGGTTTGGATATATACTCAAAAACTCAGGTATGATATCACTAGATAGAGGTAATCGTGCAGGATTGGTCAAACTATTCAAAGATGTCAAAAACAAACTTGAAAAAGAGCATAGACAAATAGCTATTTTCCCTGAAGGTACCCGTGCCAAAGACCAAAAGTTGCTAAAATTCAAGCAAGGTACTCAAATGATAGCAAATAAACTCAACCTAAAAGTACAACCAGTCATCATCACCGGAAGCAAATGGGTACTCAACGAACACAACAAAACTGGACACTCAGGTACTATACATATAGAGTTTTTACCTACTATTGATGTAAGTAGTAGCGATGATAGTTGGTATGATAAACTATATGAGACAATGCAACACAAAATAGATGAACAATACACTAAAAATCAAATATCAAGATAAGGACAACAATGCACAAAATAGAAGCTCAACTCAAAAAACATATCAAAAAGCTCATACACCCACTCAAAAGTGGTGATGAACTCAAACTAGCACTCAAGGCAAAATTGACCAAAAAAGAGTACAAACTACTATCTTGTTGGGCAAACCAAGAGTGTGTCGATGAGCTAAAATCAAAGCTTCATTTAGATGATAACAAATATGAAGAGTTGTCTCAAAAACTTATAAAAAAACTAAATCAAGAGAAGTTCAAACAAGAAATTTGCCAATAGATTTTATTTAAGACAAATTTTATCTTATTTGGCTATAATTTCGCTAGATCTTAGATATCGGTATATAAATAAACTTTTGTTATTTCCTCCTTTAAAAGTTCATTTTGTACCAACTACCCTATTGTTACATTCTTCCCACCCCAACCGATATCTAAGATTCTTTTGTTAATATTACACTTATGCAAAAAATTCAACTTGGTATTTATCCGCTAACTTATAGCGATTTGATTGACCCACTCAAACTAGCATCAATCTATGCAAACACTCAAGCCAACTACTACTGGAGTGATATATTTGAGCCATACTACTATATAGCACAAGCTAAGGCTGGTTTTATAGCAGTAACAGATATCTATCAAGACCAAGAGTTATTATTGCCTGAGATTCAGTTTGCATATGCTTTGCTTGATTTTGATGATTTGCACATATCAAACAAAGTCTCTAAAGTTATCAAATCAAAAAATCTTCAAATAACTATAGATAAAAATATAGAAGAGATTCAAGAGTATATAGATAGATACCACAAAAACAATTGGCTAAGCAAAAGATATGCCAAACTATTAAGTCAATGCAATGGTATAGATGATAATTTTGAAATAATAACAGCTTATATTGAGTATGACAATGAACTCATTGCTGGAGAGATAGGATATATCATAGGTAGCACCTATACAAGCCTCAGCGGTTTTAGCTCCAAAGATAAAAGATACAACAACTTTGGCAAGGCTCAAATGGTACTACTAGCCAAATATCTACAAGAGCATAAGTTTGACTTTTGGAACTTGGGTCATCCCTATATGGATTACAAGCTTCATCTAGGAGCCAAGATATACACAAGAGCAGACTTTCTCAAAAGATGGTATAATAGTACCCAAAAAGGAGTCAGATATGAGAGATAGTTTCAAAAAAGCCATAGAGTTTAGACACGCTTGTAAAATCTTCGATGAGAGTAAAAAAATCTCACAAGATGATTTGATGTATATATTAGAGTGTACTAGATTAGCACCATCATCTTTTGGGATGGAGCCTTGGAAATTTCTAGTCATTAGTAACCAAGAGCTAAAAGCCAAACTACAGCCATACTGCTGGAATCAACCACAAATCACAACATGTTCTCATCTAGTAGTGATACTAGCAGCTATTGAAAGTGTCAAACCAAGCTCAAATATACCACAACAAAAATTTGCCAAAAGAGACTTACCACAAGAGAAGATTGATGCATATATCAAGCGATATAGTGATTTTTTGGCTCCTGTATTTAGTGATGATGATGCTACTTTTTGTTGGACTAGCAAACAGACATACATAGCACTATCACATATGATGAATGCAGCTGCGACTATCGCAATAGACTCTTGTGCTATAGAAGGATTTGAGAGAGAAAATGTTGAAAAAGTTCTTGGTATCGATACTGCTAAATATAGAGTAAGCGTAATGTTGCCATTAGGATATAGACTCAATCCTCAGCCAAAGCATATTAGAGAAGATTTTGATACTTTATTTGAGTTTATAGAGTAGAGATTACTCTACTCGTCCTCATCTACTATATCTAAGATATCATAATCATCATCAAATGCTACATCATAACCATGGTCATATAGATAATCTCTCTCACTACCTTCGATATACACTGGTGTACCTATATCAGCCCAAGCAAAAAGCTTTTGTGCAAATCCGTTTTGAAGCCTTACACACCCGTAAGAGGCTGGTTTATTGGGTACATATCCTAGATGCATAGCTATACCATCATTGGTAAGTCTCATCATATAATCCATCCTAGCACCACCATTTGGTTTGGGCCATAGATTGGATCTATGATGTCGTTCTTTCTCCAATATCCTATACTCACCTGCTGGGGTCTCTCTTCCAATTGTACCAGAAGAGATACGACCTTGCATCACAATAGACCCATCTTCATAAGCATAAGCCATCTGCTCTGATAGATCTATGATTATCTCTTTTTGAGCAAATAAAGTTGTCAAAAATATACAAAACATCACTATTTGTTTCATCAACAACTCCTATTTTGTCTCTTGATCATAGCTTGAATCAAAAGATAAAGCATCAATACATTCATCAAAAATAGTACCATCATTATACCATCATCTTTAACATTGTCAAATAAAAGACCAATTATCGCATATATCGATTGCATCACTATCAAAAAGCTAACTGTTCTTTTGACATTATCATCAAAAAAGGTTTTTAGTATATGGTGTATATGACATTTATCAGGCTGAAATGCTGATTTGCCAGAGAGTTTGCGTCTAAACATCACTACCAATGTATCCATTATAGGCAACCCTGTTACAAAGAGCATACTTACAGCTGGTAGATACTCTAGTGATTTGATACCAAGCATTGCTATTACAAACCCTAGAGTCAAAGAGCCACTATCACCCATAAAAATTGAAGCTGGATTCCAGTTAAATACCAAAAAAGCCATCAGAGATATCATAAAGTACAGTGCTACATAAAATATAAAATCATCATGGTAGTTATACCCAAGTATAGCAAATATAGCAAAGATTATGATACTAAGCGAACCTGCTAAGCCATCTAATCCATCTATGAGATTGAGTGCATTTGTAAAGCCAGATACAGCAAACATGGTAAAAGGCAATGCAAACCATCCAAGTAGTGCATTAGCTCCAAAATATGTTCCCATATCATCTATGACTATATGGTCCAAATACAAAAATAGTGTAGCAAGTATGATTACTACAAACTTTGCTTTTGGTGCAGTATCGTGCATATCATCATAAATCCCAATAGCAAAAACAAAAGATACACCTATAAAACTATAGATATACTCTCTAAATATATCAAACTGAAAGAATATAATAGCCAATAGAACAACACTTACGAATCCTATACCCGCACCTCTAGGAGTATGGTGTTGATGTTCACTTCTCTCATTTGGTATATCAACAAGCCCAAATCTTTGAGCCTGTTGGCTAATAAAGCTAATAAAGATTATAGTAGCTAGAAAAATCAAACATAATTGTATATACAGCATCCCCTTATCTCTCTATTAATCATCAGATAGATATTTGATAGTAACAAATGGTGATGCAATTTTGGTAATAGTCTCAAATGGTGCTGTAAACTCATCCGAAGCCACTTTATACTGTTTCCAGCTATCTGGTCTGACATATACTATATCATTTGGTCTTAACATCAAATCTGCATATTTCATATGGTCAAAATCAGTCAAATCAACTGTACGCATCTGTAAACCATGTCCTGGTATATTTGAGACGACTGTTATTTTGTCTTTTTGTCCATAATCTGTTACATCACCAGCATGTGCAAGTGCTTCAAATAGTGTCATCTTTTCTTTATCTAATGGTATCACACCTGGTTTGTTTACTTCACCTAGTACAAAGATTCTTTTATTTAATACTTCAAGATACACAGAAGGTGTATTTAGGTATTTTTTATACATTTTGGTTATTTTATCTGCTGCTTGAGTTTGAGTTAGACCAGCTACTTTTACTTTACCTATCAGTGGCAGAGTGATATATCCAGCAGCATTTACCAAGATACCTTTGTGACTCATACTCTCACCCAACTCATTTGAACCACCTATCGACTCTTGATTTGGGTCTTTATATAACATCACTTGAAGTCTATCTTGAGGAAGTATCCTATACTCAATACTCGCTGCCGTTGTTTTTACTTTTTTAGTTTTCACTTCATTTTTAGTTTGAAGCATCTCATAATTTGCTGAGCTTGTACTACATCCATTTATCATAAGTGCAACAACACTTAATCCCAATAGTGATAATTTCCACATTTAAATCCCCTTTTAATTAAATCAACATATCATTTAAGATATTATTATTTTCAAATATCTGTTGATACTCTTTACTCTTTAATACCTTTTTTAACATTTGAATTTGCTTGATATGGTGAATATCAGAACCCAAAAAATCTATCATGCCACTTTTTGATAGATAGATAGCTTTTTTTTGAGCATCTTTACCATAATACCCACCAAAAGAGTTAATATTGACCTGAAACATAACCCCCAACTCTTTAAATCTATGATACTCTTTCATATCTTTGATATACCTATACCTTTCTGGATGTGCCATAAGAGGTATATATTCTGCTGTAGATATCGCAAATATCATATCTTCTAATTTTATTGGTTTAGATATATATGATGTCTCAAACAATAGATATCTCCCCCCAATAGTCAAAAGCTCACTATTTGATAGCTTATCTAAAAAACCATCATCTAAGTAGTACTCTGCTGCTATATCAATAGCTATATCTATATCTTCTTTGAGTAAGCTATCTTTGATGATACCTAAACCATCTTTGATGATTTGTGCATTATTTTTATAGCCATCAGACATTATATGTGGAGTTGTAATCAATTTTTGATATCCTAATGAGTAAAGAGCTTTTATCATAGATATACTCTCATCAATATCTTTAGCACCATCATCTATAGATGGTATCAGATGAGAATGCAAATCTACTTTGAGTGACTTGATATCTAAAGGTTTTTTCTTTTCAAAAAAAGAAAATATCATTTTTTATCATCCTCATAATATCCATATCCATAGCCATATCCATAGCCATAACCGTACCCATAGCCATAACCTCTTTTTTCGGTAGGTATATCATTGAGTACGATACCCAAGCTATTTATCTCATCAAGAGAGGCTAGATAATTGATAGATTTTACAAAATCTTTCTTAGAGTATTCTACCCTCATTAGATACAAAGATATATCAGCAAAATGCATCAAAGTCCTAGCATCTGTCACCAAACCAATTGGAGGGGTATCAAGGATAACTACATCATATGCCTCTTTAAGCTTGAGTAAAACCTGTTCCATAAATGAACTTTGTATCAACTCACTTGGATTTGGAGGTATTGGCCCTGAAGTGATTACATCTATATTGTCATATTTTGTTGATTGTATTACCTCTTGAAGTGAAGCATTGCCCGATAACAAAGAACTCATTCCTTTGCCATTTGGTATATCAAATCTGTTATGCAAAGTTGGTTTTCTCATATCTAGGTTGAGTATTATTGTCTTTTTGTTAGCTATAGACATAATAGCACTCAGATTAACTGCCAATGTGGTTTTACCTTCTCCACTAATGGTAGATGTGATAGAAATTACTTGAGCCCCTTGATAACTTACCATAAATTGCAAATTGGTTCTTAAGTTTCTAAACGATTCAGCTACCGCTGATTTTGGTGATTGGATTACATTTATTTTGTCTGCTCCCTCTTTGATATGAGGGATTAGTCCTACTACAGGTACATCTGTTAGATGAGATATATCTTCTTCTGTTTTGACAGTATCATCAAGATAATTTCTGATAAATGCCAAAGCAACACCCACTATCAATCCCAAAACCAAACCAACCAAAACTATCAACTTCCTCTTTGGTTTGATAGGGGTATTTGGTATCAATGCTTCATCAATTATCCTATTTTTACTTACAGTAGATGCTTTGATGATAGCTGTCTCTGAGCGTTTTTCTAGAAGGTATGAGTATATCTTTTCATTGACCGCAAATTTTCTTTTGAGTTGTCCATACATTCTTTCATCTGCTGGTAATTTATCTAACAACCTTTGCTGCTTTGCTATCTCTTTTTCTAAAAGTATCTTTTGCTCTTTGATACCTTTTTTCATATTTTTGATTGTTGAAATTATCAATTTTTTCAATTGATATATCGTTTTTGTCAGTTTACGAACCTCTGGATACATCTCTGTATAATCTTCTCTAAGAAGCTTCTTTTTAAGTATAGCGTCTTGCAGTTTCGTAACCATCTCAGATAGAGCTGAATCATTATTACCCAAACCTACCACTACTAGACTCTCAAGATTGCGACCTTTCTTGACAGTTTTATATAGATTAGTCAATATCTCCTCTCTCATACTAATCTCTGATAACTTAGCATCCTTTTCACTGATTCGCTTTATAATAGCTTCTGCCTTAGCACTTAGACTAACTGTCTTTGATTTTTTCTTGAAATCTTCTATCTTGATAGCTGAACTTCTTAGGTTTTGTGTGATATATTTGAGCTGATTATCGATAAACTCTAGCTTTTTACTTGCTTCTTGAGTCTTTTTTTCTATATTTTGCTGTATATAAGCGTGGGCTAGAGCATTGACATACTCTTTTGCACGAAGTGCTACATTATCTTCATAAGATATTGCCAAAATAGCAGAAAATTTTGATGTTTGATTTACGCTAACACCACCTGATTGGATGATAGTAGGGTCATCTATCACAAAGCTATATTTTTCGGCATTAGGATTGGCTACTTTGACAATATTTAGATGAAAGTATGGAGTAACTATCTCTTTGTCATAATGAAGTATTTTATCAAATGACCATTCTGTTTTGTTGCTATCTTTGGCTTTTTCTACTACCAACCTATATCTAGAGTCATCAATAGGATATAAATCAAATTTGATCCCATATCCACTATTCATACCCACCTCAAAAGGTGAATCTTTATATAACTCTATCTCTCTCAAATTAATAGTAGTATAATAATGATGAGTTCTATCTACTACCTCTGAAGCCATCTTGGCTACAAAACGAGATTTGATTATCTCCATCTCTGTATCAGGATTCATCCTACCAGGATCTGTTGCCATTGCCAATATATCTTGAGAAACAGCACCTCTTTTATTCAATCCAACCTCTACAGTAGCTGTTGCTTTATAGATATCTGGTTTAAAGTATGCAAAGTATCCACTAGCTATACCAAATAGCAGTATAAAAAATATTATCATCCATTTATAACGACCTATAACCCAAAATATCTCCTTGATATCTATCTCATCGTTATCTATATGTTGTGTTTTGGAGTTCATTACTACCCTTAGAATTTTTGTAGTTTGTTACGGTTATGAGCCTAGTGGCTCATATGAGTTAAAATTGATATGTTAGACCTATACTTAGCCCATTCATGCTAAGTTCATCATAAGAGTTTGGATTGTAGTCATACAATCTTGTACTACTTATAGACTCATCTTTCATATATCTTGTGTATTCTACAAATATACTCCAATCACCACTATCGTTTTCTGGATGGTCAGTATCTACAAATGTATAACTCAGACCTATACCATACTGAAACTGCCAATCATCCACTAGTGTCTTACCTACTATCTCAGGAGCACCTGGAGTATCTCCATCAGTCCCCTCTACATTGACATATCCAAACCCTATCAATCCATAGATAGTAAAGTAGTCATCTTCATAATTAGCTTCATCTCTAAATCTATACTGTGGTTTAGCAAAGAAACTAAAGTGATACTCATCTGCATAATCCTCTTGGAAAAGCTCTATCGATGCTCTAGCCTCAAACGCCAAGTATTCGTTATAGTTGTACCCTACTATCCCAGTAAAACCTGCTATCTCATCTTGAGTATCCTGTGCATTATTAAACCAACTATAATCATCTGAATATACATTATTGTAATACAACGCTCCACCTATATACCAACCACTAGTATCATGCTCTGGTGCTACTACAGGTACCACTACTGGCTCTACAGGTGCTATATTACCGCCACCATACACACCACTACCAATCATCATAGTAGAAACTGTTATCATTAAAAATTTTTTCATCGAAATAATCCCCTTATAGAATAAATAAAATATTACACTAAAGTAACTTAGTTTCATATTTTATTTATTTTACAAAAAATATATCTTTCAAATATTATATCAACTATCTCCTATCAAAAAAATGATACGATAACAAAATGAATTCAATATCACAAATCCAATTTATGTTCACTACTACCAAGACTAAGCTAACCCCATCAGATATAAAATATATATCTAACTATCTATCTAAGCATAACACAGACAATCAAGATATAGATAATACTATAGCTACTATATCACGGCATGGGCTTATACCACTAGTGTATCATACGCTTAGAGATTTGTCAGCTGAGATAGACATACCACCCACCCTACTATCCAAGCTACAAACTAGGTACAAACTCATAGCTCAACAAAATATGCTTATGAGTGCTGAGCTTATCAAGATAGTCAAGCTCTTAGCCAAACACGACATCAAAGCTATCCCTTTCAAGGGTCCATCTTTAGCCCAACTAGCTTATGGAGATATCACTCTTAGAGTGTTTGGGGATTTGGATATATTGGTCAACAAAGAAGATATAGATAGAGTGTATCAAATCTTACAGACAATCCATTATGAGAGATATCTATCATTGACTCCTTATCAGTATCAGGTATGGCTCAAGTACTCTCATGATTTGGGGTTGACAAACAAATCCAAAAACATACATCTTGAGATGCATTGGTCTTTTTTTGATGAAGATTATCCTATGCAGATAGATATGGACTCTTTTGATAGTACCACTAGCACCACTATCAACAACAATCCCATAGATACTTTTGAGATAGAGAGTTTACTATTTTATCTCTCTATACATGGCTCCAAACATCTCTTTGAGCGTATATCTTGGATCAAAGATTTGGATATGATGATAAGATTGCAAGATATCCATTGGGACAAGATAGACAAGCTCATCAAAACCAATCCAGACTTTACAAAAATGTTTTTGCTAGGATTAAAACTCTCTTGGCATCTATACTCTACACCTTTGCCTACAGATATCAAAGAGCAGATAGCCAACCACCCAGAGCTAAAAGCTCTACAGCAGTTTATAATCGATAGTTGGACTACTACGCATCATAAATTTACCCAAACCAAAATGATGCTACTACTCTTCCCCAATCTAAAAACCAGACTATCATACCTACACAAAATCATCCTCAAACCACAACTCAACGAGTATTGGTATATAGACTTACCAAAATCACTGCATTGGGGCTACTATCTAATCAGACCATATCTACTTATCAAGAAGTATCTTAAGCTATAGGGCTTTGATGATATCCAACATCTTTTGTGCTAGGTTTTTTCTATCAAAATCTTTTGCTAGTCTATCACAGCCTTGTTGATACTCTTGATATCTCTTCTTGTCTTTCAAAAGATACAATTTATCTATAAAATCTCTCTTATTTTCAGGCTCGAAACAGACCCCTGCGTTGTATGTTTCTATGATTTGTTGGGATTCTCCTTCTACTCCTAATAGTGTTGGCTTTTGCATAGCACTTGCTTCAAATATCTTAGACGGTATGACTGTTTTGAATGTGTCTGATTTTTTGAGTGGTGCCAAGCTGACATCACAGATAGAGAGATATCTAGGGACTTCCTCTTTTTTGATAGGATCCAAAAATGTTATGTTTGATAGGTTTAACTCTTTGGCTATCTTAACAATCTCTTCTTTCATCGCACCATCACCCACAAACAAGAAATGGATATCATCATCTATCTTGGAGATAGATTGGACTATGAAATCCAAACTATGTGCCATCCCATGAGTGCCTATATACCCTACTACAAACTTATCTTCAAGATTCAATGATTTTATCAACTCTTGGTCTTTTTCTCTTGGATAAAATAGCTCTAGGTTTGAGCCATTGGTGATGACTTCTATTTTGTCTGCATTTATACCACGACTGATAAGATTACTTTTGAATGAATTTGTGACACTTATAACTTTGGTGGCATCCTTGTATAGTCCAAGTTCAATCTTTTCTAAGAATCTAATCATTTTACCATCATTCATAGCACCGACAGTCTTGATAGACTCAGGCCAAAGGTCTCTAAGCTCAAATATCCAAGGCTTTCTTTTGATTTTGCTTAGTCCATATGCTGACCAAGTAGTGAAAAATTGCGGTGAAGTAGCTATGATGATATCATATTTGCAAAACAAACCAGCAACAAAAGAGCTAACCCCAAAGCTAACATAATCTAATGTCCTTTTGACAAACCCTTTGTTTTTGGTGATATAACTCCACACTCTAATCACTTCTATGCCATCTATCTGTTCTTTTTGATAGAGTTTGTTTTGGTATCCATCATACACCTTACCATGAGGAAAGTTAGGGAAACAAGTCAATACACTCACTTCTATATCTTTGTCTTTTATCCACTCTTTGATATGTTCATAGCTTCTTGTTGCAGGTGCATTTACTTCTGGTGGGAAGTTGTCTGTTATAAATAAAATCTTCATATTTTTATCTCCACTTTTAACTCTAGGTCAAAGTATATCTCTAGTACCTTGATAGGTATCTTTTGATTATACTCTTTTGCCACATAACTATCTACTATCTTATATCTTTCATCAAAAGAAACTTTTTGCAATATCTCATTAGTATCTGTCTTATCATCAAAATGTAATCTAAAAACTGCTTTTGCTTCTTTATTTAAACTGTCTTTTATGATTATTTTATCTTCTTTAAAAATCCACTCTCTTGTATGTAAAATTCCAAACTTTTTCTCATACCCATTATGAGTAGCTTTTATATAATTTTCATTTTCTTCTATTTTAATTACTTTTGCTCTATTTGCAACCCTAAATCCGCCCCATACTTCACTGCTATTAGTGTTATTTATTTCAACTGTGTTATGTGCTTTTGTACTTCTTTCATAATCTCTTGCTATGCCTATATCATATGTGGAGATGCCGGTGTCGGTTATGAGAGGTGAGTGGTTAAGTGTGAGGGGTGATTTTGTGTATAGGATGAAGTTGAAAGTATCAGCGTGGGCATGACCGGGGATATAATCTGGGCCGATTTGCCCAATATCTACTATACACTCATAATTGTTTTTAACTATTTTTCTATAACGGCTTGTTTTTAGTGAGTGGTGAAGCGTGAGGCGTGAGGGGTGATTTATTAGTAATTTATTTGCATACTCAAAAAGTTCACTTGAAATTGGAGCAATTTTATTAGCACTATCATTTAAAAGTGGTATATCTCCATTTGAGAATGTAATAATTTTCAACCATTGAAGCATCGATAGAGCTTTCTCTTTCAAAAATTCTATAAATTCTCCATTATCCATTCTCAATTTTCCATTATCTATTAGGTTAATAGCATCAAGTAGCCTATAAAAAATTATCTGATGATACATAGGGCTTAATTCAAAATGCCCTCCATCATCTAAAATCTGTTCATTTAACTCCTCTTTTAAAATCTCTTTTGCTTTATTTAATAATCTTTCATCACCAAAATATAATCCACCCCATAATAAACTAAACCCATTTTCAAGTAAATGGTTACCAAGTAAATGATACTCTAAATTATCCAATAAAATATAATACTGAGCTAATAAACTATCATCTATTTTTTTATCTTTTATCTCATATCTTATTAAAAATTTTATCCAATTTATCCCTCTCAAACTTATAGGATACGGCTCTAATCCATCTTTTATATTTTGTAGATTATCAATAAAATCATAAATAAGTTTTAATCCTTCCTCTTTTGTTATTTCTTTTTGATTTAGATAATCAAAATAATTCAAATTATAAGTCCAAAGTTTACCATACTCTTTATAGTTCCAATCAATTTTATCATCAAACTTTTTAGATAGATTCAGAAATTCAAACTCATTATCACCTTTATAACTTTTGTTATGATGTACAAAAAAATCAAACTTCAATTCATTGCTATTTGATGATAAAGATAAAGGATAGTTAAATCCTTTTATCTTTTTTCTTATAAAATAATAACCTCTATAATAGAGTTGTTTAAATTTAAGATACTTTATTGTGTTTAATAACAAAATTATTTTATTCATCTATTTTGATAACCTTTTTAGATTTTAAACTCTCTAAAATTTTAAAAGTTGTTTTAGTTGTATTGTAAATAGATTCAAAACTTACCGCTTCAACTCCATTTTTAACTGCATCTTTAAATGCTTTAAATTCATTTACAAATCCCTTATCTTGATTTGCAGTTTTTGTTCTTTCTTTTTTACCATTTTTATAGATAATCAACTCTCTAAAATCGTTTAATACAGCACTTACACCATTTGCAAAAACTTCAATATATTCTTTTGGCATAGAGCTATCCCCATAAGCAAAATATGTAATTGTTGCGGTGCTTCCATTTTTGTATTTTAACAATATACTCACATTATCTTCATCTGGAATTGACTTATCACTTTTTGTAATATCAAATGCTATTACCTCTTCTACTTCACTTCCTATAAGATAACTACAAGTATCTATAAAATGGCAAACTTCCCCTATAATTCTACCTCCTCCTATTCCTCTATCTTGAATCCATACATCTTTTGGGATAATCCCTGCATTTACTCTATAATTTATACTCATTGAAGAGTTAGCAAGTTCTTTTTTTAGTTTTTCAATCAAAGGAGCAAACCTTCTATTAAATCCTACCTGCACTATTACACTTCCATCATAGGCTTCTTTTATAGCTTCAAGCTCCTCTTCATATATACATAAAGGTTTTTCTACAAATATATGTTTTTTGTATTTGATTGCATTAAGAACTGCTTTTGCATGCTCGTTATGTCTTGTAGTTACAAAAACACTATTTATTTCACTATTTTGAAAAATCTCATCACTACTTGTTGTAATGTATTTAAAATCATACTTTTTTCCTACTGAATTTGCACTAACCCCCGTTGCTGTGCAAAGTCCTACAAGCTCATAACCATCTACTTTTTGTAAATTTGGTAAAATCACACTTTTTGTAAAGTTTCCAGCACCTATTAGACCGATATTTACTTTATCTTGTTTTATAGGTTTTGAAGTTCTTTTAATGATTTTATGCTCTTTTATATCTACATCGTTTTTATAGGTTAAAACAATTCCAAGATATTTTTCTTTTACTCTACCTTCAAGTAAATCATAAGCCTTCATAGCTTCTTCAAAATCAAAAGTATGAGTAATTAACTCTTTTGGAGTAATCTTACCTTCACTTATAAGCCCTAAAAAACTTTCAAAATTTCTTTGTTCGGTAAATCTAACTAAATCATAAGGATAATCTATCCCTTTTTCTTCATAATTTGGATCATATCTTCCTGGTCCATAAGACATAGAAAGTTTAAGAGTAAGCTCTTTTTTATAATATATATCTCTTGGTATATCCATACCTACAAGCCCAACTATAACCACTCTACCTCTCATTCTACTTATCTCACCAGCATCCGCTACCAACTGATTTGTCATAGCACTTGCAGTGATAATAACTGCATCTACTCCGTAACCATCACTAAATTCATTTGCTTTTTTGATAAGCTCTCCTGCATGACAAACCTCATTGGCACCTAGTTTTTTAGCAAGTTGTAGTTTATCTGGGTCTATATCACTTCCTATAACTTTACATCCATTTGCTTTTAGAAGTTGAACTGTAAGCTGACCTATAAGTCCAAGCCCCATAACTGCTACCTTTTCTCCAAGAAGCAAAGAAGCTTGTCTAACTCCTTGAAGAGCGATAGAGCCAACAGTTACAAAAGAAGCATCTATATCATCTACATTATCCGGGATTTTTACCATTAGATTTTGAGGTATATAATTTACTTCTGCATGATTTGCATACCCAGCTCCTCCACAAGCAACCCTATCTCCTATATTAAAACCTTCGCAATTTTTACCAACTTCTACCACTTTACCTGATAGGGAATATCCAAGGGGGATAGGGGTATCAAGTTTTGTAAAAACTTTTTCAAGTGTATTTTTTACACCCTCTTTTTTCATCTTATCAAGCACCTGCTTTACTAAGTCCGGTCTATCTTTAGCTTTTGCTAGCATAGATTTTTTTGCAAAATCTACAAGCATCTTCTCAGTCCCTGCACTTACTAAACTCACACTACTTTTTACTAATGCCCCATTATCACCACACACTGGCACCGGCACATCAAATATTCCTAACTCACCTGTTTTAAAACTTTGTATTAGTTGTTTCATTTGTTATTATCCTTTATTTCTAGTTTTTTATTAATCCACATACTGCCTAAACCACTCTTCAAGCACTATTAATGCCCAAATATAAAGGCTTCTATCTCTTTTATTTGTATTGTGTTCATAAATAATTTTCTTAATATAATCATAGTTAAACAAACCTCTTTTTTCAATACTATCTTTTGACAAATAATCATCTATAAAAATTTTCAAATCTTTTTTAAGCCATATGCCCATTGGTGGATTTAGACCCAACTTTGGTTTGTTAATTATACTATCTGGTATTTTACCTTCAAGTATTTTTTTCATAAGATATTTTGTTTTACCATCTTTTATTCGATATTTAGAGTCAATACTAGTCATAAACTCTATAATTTTATGATCAATAAGTGGAAATCTAACTTCAAAAGAATTTGCCATACTCATAGCATCACCATAACTCAGTAGATTATTTGGTAAAAATGTTTTTAAATCAACTATTGAGCTTTTTAGTATTCCATCATTATAGTTTTGATTATTCCAAATATCTTTTACTATATGTTTATAAGGTTTATACTCTTTAAATAATTTATTTAGTTCATTATCGCTAAAATACCCTATCCAATCTTCATACATCTCATCTTCATTTTTTGAAAGTGAATTTACAAAAGTTTTCATTCTTCTTAACTTATGATTTCCACTTGAGCTTTCAGGTATAAGGCTTGTAAAAGATGAAACTAATTTAAATAATGATTTTGGAACTTTATTTAATTTATTTGCTAATAATATAGCTTCATATCTAGGATAACCACCAAATATCTCATCTCCTCCATCTCCTGCAAGTGCGACTGTTGCTATTTTTTTAGTCTCTTTTGTTAATTCATGTATCAAAAGTGATGTTGGATTTCCAAATGGTTCATCAAAATGACTTACCATCTTAGGTAAAAGTTCTGCTGCATTTGGATTGATTATTATTTCAGTATGATTAGTATTAAAATAATCTGACATTATTTTAGCATCATTAGTCTCATCATATTTACTAGCACCCTCAAAACCCAGTGTATAAGTGTTTATCTGTTTTGATGAGTGTTTATTCATATAGTAAAGTATCATACTACTATCTATTCCACCGCTTAAAAATGAACCAAGTTCTACATCTGCTATCATTCTCATCTTTACAGATTCATCTAACAAATTATCAAGAGTTTTTAAAATTTCATCTTCTCTTAAATTTTGATTCAAAAATTTATAATCTTCTACATCCCAATATTTTTTTATCTCTAACTTTCCATTTTGAAAAGTCAAACTATGAGCAGGTGGTAGTTTCATAATATCTTCAAATATAGTATTCGGATATGGCACATAAAGGTAATGCAAATATTGTGCTATTGCTTCGTGATTTATATCTGGTTTGTTTTCTAATGCTTCAAGTATAACTTTTATCTCACTACCAAATATAAACTTACCATCTTTAAAATAATACACAAAAGGTTTTATTCCTAATCTATCTCTTGCACAAAAAAGTTTATCTTTAACTTTATCATAAATAGCAAAAGCAAACATACCTCTAAAATCATCTAAACAACTCTCACCATATTCTATATAAGCATATAAAATTGCTTCTGTATCTGATGATGTTTTAAAATTATATTTATTTTTTAATTTCTCTCTTATTTCATTATGATTATATACCTCTCCATTAAATACTATAACATATCTACCACACTCACTAATAAAAGGCTGATTTGATAATGGATTATGATCTACGATTGATAATCTATTGTGTCCAAAAGTCCAATTCTTTACTTCTAATTTTGAAGTATTATCTGGACCACGATGAGTTGTAACTTTAAAAATCTTATTATTTTTTGTTTTACAGTTGAATCCTATTATTCCACACATTTTAATTTCCTAACAAAAACTCAAAGGTTTTTTTACTAGTTTTTTTCCAATCGTATTCTAAAGCATTATTATATGCTTTTATCTCATACTTATCTTTTTGCTTTTCATCACTATATTTCAATATCTGTTTAACCAAATCGTTTTCATCTACTGGATCAAAATAAACTACACTATCTTTTCCAAATTCTGGCATTGGTTGATGGCTTGAGCAAAAAATCATTTTTTTAGAAGCCATTTTTTCAAGTAATATATTAGGACAATTTTCACAAATAGAAGCAAAAATAAGTGCTTTTGCTTTTTGATAATATTTTGGAAGTTCATTATAAGAAATAGTTCCTAAGTATATCACATCATCTTGTAAGTTTAGTTTTTGAATTTCATTTAATACCTTGTTTCCATATGGTTTATACATAGGACCTATTAATAATAATTTTTCTTTTATTCCATAGCTGTCTTTTAATATTTTCCAACTTCTTACTAATTCTATTTGAGATTTATAAACATCAAGTATAGACACATAGAGATAATAATCAAGTTTTATATCCAAATCATTATTTGTAATTTCATTTAAGAATATTTCATTTAATCCATGATATATAACTATGCTTTTGTCTTCTATTTTTGGTATATATTGTTTAATAACTTCTTGAGCATATTTTGAAATAAAAATTACTTTATCAGACTTTTTAAATGAATTAATAAAAATGTATCTTAGTAAAAAAATTCTAAATCTCATATAACTAAATAATAGATATCTTGTGTATGCATCTTTTTGTAACGGCAACATATTTCTAAAAGCCACTACACTTTTACAATTTTTTGGAACTTTTATATTCATAATTCCACCTGGAGCATAATATATATCTATTTGTAATTTTTTTAGAATATTTGGTAATTTAAATTTTTCAAAAAGCACCCTTTGGATAATATTTCCAGAAGCCAAACTAAACTCCAAAATCTCAAAATCATCATCTTGAAACTCTAAGAAAATCTCTTTATTTCGCTTATGGGCCAATAAGTATATTTTATAACCACCTTTTGGTCTATATTTAAATAAATTTATAAGATAAGTTTGCCCACCACCTTGAAGTGCAGAAAGTGCATTTATAAATATTGTTTTCATCTATTTTTTTCCCATTTTAAATATATATATACTGCCCATAATAAAGGGTGAATATCTCTTTTGTCTAATTTATGTTCATTTAATAATTTGGAAATATTTGATATATTTAATTCTTCATTTTGATATGATTCTAATAATTTTACAAAATCATCATATAAGTCTTTTTTAAGCCATTCTCCTATAGGTACCCTAAAACCTTGTTTTGGTCTATCAATAATTTCTTTTGGAATATATCTATATGCCAATTTTCTTAATAAATATTTATTAATACCTTGATTTACTTTATATTTCTTTGGTAATTTTGCTGCCCATTCTATTATTCTATAATCCAAGAATGGAGATCTTGTTTCAAGAGAATAAGCCATACTAGAAATATCTACTTTTTGTAAATAATCATCTGGTAAAGTAAAATGAGCATCTATTCGTAAAGCTTTTTCTACTGCATCTAAATTTTTAGGCATTTTTAAACTAGCATCATAAAATTTATTCTTTATACTTTTTTGCTTCATTATATCATCATTAGCTACATCATCAAAATCCTTTGTAATACTCCTTGAAAAAGCAAAGGCTGCAGCTAAATCTTTTTGAATTATAGCTTGTGCAAGAAGTTTTATCTGATGAGATGGAAATTGATAGAGAATTTGAGATAAAATTTTTCTTAGTTTTAAAGGAAATTTATAGAAATATTTTAATTTATCTACTATTAAATAGTAGTGATATCCACCAAAAAGTTCATCTGCTCCATCTCCTGTTAAAACCACTGTTACATTTTCCTTAGCAAGTTTTGATACAGCCATAGTAGGAAAAGCACTACTATCAAAAAATGGTTCATCAAAATTTTTAAAAAATATAGGCATTAAATTTATTAAGTCTTTAGGTTTTAATATTTTACTATAATGATCTGTTTGAAGATAATCTGCAACTTCTTTAGCAAAAATACTTTCATCCCATTTTTTTTCTTCAAAACCTATAGAAAAAGTTGAAATTTTTTGATTTGAAAGTTTTACCATCATAGCAGTAATCAAAGAGCTATCTATGCCGCCTGAAAGAAATGAACCAATTGGAACATCACTTATCATCCTATATTTTACAGATGATAATAACAATTCATCAAGTTCATCTATAATTTGATTTTCTGTCTTTTCTTCGTATGTTCTATCTACTTCAATATTTCGATAATCCCAATATCTAGATATATTAATATTACCATTTTTATATACCAATTTACAACCTGCAGGTAACATTTTAATATGTTTATAAATAGATAGTTCTTTGGGGATATAACCTATTTCCAAATAATTTCTTAAAGCTTCTTTGTCTAAATCTTTTGGAATATTATCAAGAATAAATAAACTTGACGGTCTTGAAGCAAAAAGAAAATTGCCATTGCAAAAAGAATAATAAAATGGTTTTTTACCAATTCTATCTCTAGCACAAAAAAAAGTTTGTTCCTTTTTGTCATATATACAAAAAGCAAACATTCCATTAAATTCTTCTAAACAATTTTCACCCCATTTTAGATAACTTTCTAATAAGACTTCTGTATCACCTTGTGTATTCCAATAATTATCTTCTAAATTTAACTTTTTTCTAATTTCTTTAAAATTATATATTTCACCATTATAAACAATAATATATCTTCCGCATTTACTTATCATTGGTTGGTTGGCTTGTTCATCTAAGTCAAGAATAGATAATCTACTATGAGACAATCCTACATTACGATCAATAAATAAACCCTTATTATCTGGTCCCCTACTATCAAGTATATTAATAGCAGAAATCAACTGCTGACTATTAGCCATTTTATTTTTATATATTACACCACAAATTCCACACATAACTACACATACCTTCTTAAATTAGGAATTGGACTTATTGCATTATTAATTAATATATTTTGTCTCATATTATTAACTCCTACTAATAAATTTGATAAAATTACATGTGAAGAGATAAGCAAGATGATCACATTTTATTTAGATCAATGATAGAACTTTAAATGAAGTTTTATTAAATCTCCAAGGAGTCTATCACTTGCTT
>Ga0256913_10000028_pt1 | contig 58899 bp, 32 predicted proteins | sample Axial_MatmetaG_FD_185970 | JGI IMG/M metagenome (GOLD analysis project Ga0256913, IMG submission 185970) | Deep-sea worm associated microbial mat communities from Axial Seamount, Juan de Fuca Ridge, Pacific Ocean - Axial_Mat | ecosystem: Environmental > Aquatic > Marine > Oceanic > Microbial... | reverse complement strand
AAATTTTTACAATTTGGGTATACACTTTACCTTTTCGTTTTATGAGACCAAAAACAATATGTTTGTCTCGTGTACCACGATCATGTTTCCCGCGTACTCGTCGAGTTCCAAAGAAGCTTTCATTAATTTCGACTTCCCCTGTATCAAAGGGACTGTCTGCCTCGCAAAACTCAGCAATACGCTCTCTAACTCCTTTCTGAATCTTTGTGATAGTACGGCGACTGACTCCTGTTAGAGACGCAATCTTTGTGCCTTTAATATCTAAAGCAAATAATCGAATTAACTCTCGGGATGTCTTCTCAGAAATTCGGGAAGGAACTATATATTTATTTTTGATCAAGTTAAGTTCTCATGAACCAAAATCAATATTAAAAGAATTAAGAAAAAATTACAGATTATATCTTTTAATTTTATAAATTAGTGCGCGTCTGCTTATTCCAAGTAGCTGAGCTGCTTTTGTTCTGTTTCCATCAACTTTTAAAAGTGCGTTTCTTATCCCTTCAAGCTCTAACTCTTCCATTGTTTTTACTTCTGAATTGCTATTAGTTGCAACGGCTGGGTGATTCTCTTTTTTTGAATTTACAATAACTGGCGGTAAATGTTCCGGAAGTATAATATCTGTATTGGAAATTATTGATGCCCGTTCAACTGCATTTGCTAATTCGCGGGCATTACCCGGCCAGGAATAATTCATCATAAGTAGAGAAGCAGCTTGTGAAAAACGCTTTTCCTTAAAACCTTTTCTAGCTAAGAAAAAGTGAGCCATGGGTATAATATCTTCCTTCCTTTCTCTAAGGGGTGGAAGTTCAAATGAAATTACATTAAGACGATAATATAAGTCTATTCTGAATTTGCCATCTTCTACTGATTTTAGCAGATTTGCATTAGTTGCAGCAATTAGGCGAAAGTCAACTTTGATCTCTTTATCGCTACCTACAGGTGAAACTCTGCCTGTTTCAATAGCCCTTAATATGGACGGTTGAAGCTCAATTGGCATATCTCCAATTTCATCTAAAAAAAGAGTTCCTCCATTCGATTCAAGAAATATTCCATTTCTATGTGCCGCCGCTCCCGTAAAAGCTCCTTTTTTATGACCAAAAAGCTCACTCGCTAGAATGTTGGCTGGTATTGCAGCACAGTTTAATGCAACAAATGAATTTTTTGCCCGGTGACTTGCTCTGTGAATAAATGATGCCATTACCTCTTTTCCTGTTCCACTTTCTCCTGTTAAAAGAACAGTTGCTTCACTTTGTGCAACACGGTAGGCATTTTCCAATATCGAACGCATTACAGGACTTTCTGCAATAACATCCTCAAGTAATTCTTTGGGAATATCACTTTGATAATCATCATAGGATATATGAAGAGCGTCTCTTACTGCTACTCTAAGTTCATCAAAATCAATTGGTTTTTCAAGATAGTCAACAGCACCTAATTTTAATGCTTGGACAGCATCTTTTATATCACCAAAAGCCGTTATGAGTAAAAAAGGCAGCTCCTTGTCTTTTTCTCTTACTTTCTGTAAAAAAGTAAAGCCATCCATTCCCGGCATTTTAACATCACTTATAATCATATTCGGTTGTATTTTATCGATAGCAACTAGTGCTTCAGTTGCTGATGTGAATGAAATAACCTCGAAATCAGCATCTTTCAAAGCTGAAGTATATAATTCACGGTGACGGCGCTCATCATCAATAACCATTATTTTTTTAGGTTGAGTATTAGGCATTTTTATATTTCCATTAAATCATTTTTTCATTTTTCAATAAATACTTTTTGATTATTTTTACGATTATATTTTAATATTTCCTCAAATAAATAAAAAAATGAGCTAAATATTATAAAACTCTTCTTGAAAACAAAATCTTTATACATAAACTATAAATGTAATATTATAATTTTTAAATTCAAGTAGATAACTTGAGAAAGCACTTCAGTATAAATTCTGATAGGAATCTACCTATAGTGTTTCAATACAATGATTATATGAAAAAAACAAATAGTGACAAAAAGTGGAGTAGGAATGGATGATTTATTGAAGAAAAAGGGTGATACCTCGTGGTTTGTAAAAGACCGATTTGGTCTTTTTATCCATTGGGGGCTTTATTCAATGGGAGCACGCCATGAGTGGTTGAGAAACCTTGAGCATATTGGAAATGAAGAGTATGATCTGAAGTATTTCAAACATTTTGAGCCTGATTTATATAACCCTGATGAGTGGGCAGAAATGGCAAAAAATGCAGGAATGAAATATTTTGTAATTACCACAAAGCATCATGAAGGATTTGCTCTTTGGGATTCAAAGCATACAGATTATAAAGCAACAAATACCCTTGCAGGAAAAGATTTGCTTCGTCCTATGGTTGAAGCTTTCCGGTCTAGGGGGATAAAAGTTGGCTTTTATCACTCTTTGATAGACTGGCATCATGATCAATATATTCTGGATGACAAAAATCATCCTCATTGCAATGATCCTGAACTGATAAAAAAAATGAATGAAGGTCGTGATCATATGAAATATGTTGACTTTCTGCACGCTCAAGTGCGCGAATTACTGACGGATTTTGGAAAAATTGACCTGCTGTGGTTTGATTTTTCATTTCCTGATGAAGATAATCGTCTTGATTTTTCTACAGGCAAAGGAAGAGAGGCCTGGAGAAGTGCTGAATTATATACAATGATTCGTGAATTACAACCTGATATAATGATAAATGACAGACTTGATTTGCCCGGAATGGGGGGAGATATGAAAACTCCTGAGCAATATCAGCCTCGTAAAGGCTTTGAAATTGACGGAGAAAAAGTGGTATGGGAAGCGTGCCAGACATTTTCCGGTTCCTGGGGGTATCATCGGGATGAAATGACATGGAGAACTTCAAGGCAACTTATAAGTACCCTTATCGATTGTGTTTCAAAAGGAGGGAATTTATTAATGAATGTCGGTCCTACAGCCCGTGGAGAATTTGACCACAGAGCAATTGAGCGCCTTAATGCACTGGGAGCTTGGATGCATTATCATAGTAGAAGTATCTATAATTGCGGCGAAGCTCCTGAAGAATTTAAGAGTCCTGAAAAATGCAGGTTAACTTATAATTCTGAAAAAAGACGCATTTATGTACATATTTTTGACTGGCCTTACAAGCATCTTCATTTAGATGGAAAATGTTTCGTAGAGCAGGTTGAATATGCCCAGTTTCTTCATGATGCTTCAGAAGTTCAGGTAAAAGGCTTAGAACAATGGCAAATACATTCAGCGTTAAGTGCAGGATTTGATACAGAAAATACTTTAACACTGACGATTCCTCAGCAGGAACCCAATGTGGAAATTCCGGTAATTGAACTTTTTTTAAAATAAATAAACAAATAAAAATAAATATAAACAAATAATACAAAGGAAATAAAATGAATTTTAAACCTGAAGAAAATGGTGTTTTATATACAAGACCGACAGGGGAAAATACTTCTCTAACTTGGTTTGGCCCTAAAATTATCAGAGTTAAGACTTGGAAAGGCGATTGCGAACCAAAAGATTTTTCATTTGCTCGCGTAGCAGAACCGAATGCTGAATTTGAGTGGAATGCTACTTCCACTCCAGAAAGTCTTATTTTAGAAAGTGATGATTTGAAAGTTGTAGTAGATGCTGCAACCGGAACTCCTGAGTTTTCCTCTACAGTTAAAAAATCTTTTCTGAAAGAGAAACCAGGCTCCCTGAAATTGTTTGAAAATGACCTTCCAAATGAAGAAGACAGGCAAAGCGCTGAACTCATTTTTCAACTTCCTGAAAAAACAGGGCTTTTCGGGCTTGGTCAGTACCCTTACGGAGACCTTAACTGGAGAGGGAAAAAAGTTCTGCTTATTCAGGGCAATACAATGATTGTAAATCCTTTTATTCTTTCTTCTGATTCCTGGGGTATGTTATGGGATAATGCATCGCATACAGAATTCGAGGATTCTTCAGACGGAATGAAACTCTATTCTGAAGTTGCTGATTATATCGATTATTTCATTTGTGCAGGAGATAATGCAGACCAGGCAATTGCCGGCTATAGAAAACTTACCGGAGAAGCCCCAATGTTAGGTAAATGGGCATATGGATTTTGGCAGTGCAGAGAAAGATATGGTTCGGCACAAGAACTTACCTCTATAGTCAAAGAGTCACGCGAAAGAAATCTCCCTCTTGATATAATTGTTCAGGATTGGATGTATTGGGGTGGGAATGAATATTGGTCCGGCTTAACTTATGATAAAGATTTCTTCGGAGATTTGGAAGCATCAATTGAAGATATTCACAAAATGAATGCTAAGGTTATGATTTCTATTTGGCCGATACTTGGAGATGAAACGCAAATATGCAAAGAAATGGATTCTATTGATTGTATGTTTGATACAAGAATCTGGAATGGTCAACGAAATTATGATGCATTTAATGAGGAAGCAAGAAAAATATACTGGCGCTACCTTGAGGAAGGTCTCTTTAAATATGGAATAGATGCGTGGTGGATGGACTCTACTGAACCTGATTTCTTCGGATGTCATAACCCCATAGAAAATAAAAAGGGAATGATGCGTGACGGGAAAAAAACTGCGGCGGGTTCATGGAATAGAGTTCTGAATGCATTCGGACTAGCTGCAACTCAAGGGGTTTATGAAGGACAGCGCTCTGCAAGTTCTGAAAAAAGGGTTTGTATTCTTTCTAGAAGTGCATTTGCAGGACAACAGCGATATGCGACTGTTTCATGGTCTGGAGATATTGGTGGCAGTTGGAAAATTTTTCAGGAACAGATTCCGGCAGGATTAAATTTCTGTATGTCAGGAATACCGTATTGGACTACTGATAATGGCGGATTTCATATAACTGGAATGGGTGGAGAATTCCCGCGCGGAATGAAAGATCCGGCGTTTAAAGAATTTTTCCTAAGATGGTTCCAGTGGTCTGTCTTCTGTCCGGTTATGAGGACTCACGGAACTGCTGTACCTCGTGAAATATGGCAGTTTGGCGAAAAAGGAGAAACTATTTATGATACCATGGAAATGTTTGATAATCTTCGTTATAGACTACTTCCATATATCTATTCGCTCGCAGGGAAAGTGACTCATGATGCCTATACAATGATGCGTGGGCTGGCGATGGATTTCCCACAAGAAGAAGATCTTTATGACATTAAGGATCAATATATGTTTGGTCCTGCATTTATGCCGTGTCCAGTTACTGATCCACTTTTCCATATTCCAACTGGTGGCATAAACCTAATCGAAAAAGAGTACTTTGTTGATTTAAGCGGAAATGAAGGAGTATTATCAGAATCATATTTTGATGATGAGAATTTAGAAAAACTTGTCAGTTCTTCAACAACTTCAACTATTGATTATAACTGGGCGGGAGGAGGTCCTGCCGGAGTAACAGTTGAGAAGTTTACTGCGCGATATGAAGGAAAACTTGTTACTGGTGACAAAAAAGCTGATGGACTTCATATTAAGGCAGACTGTTGTGTGAAAGTGTATATTGATGATAAAGAAATCTATAATGGCTGGGTGCCTGGCGAATATAGGGATCATATTGTAGAATTTGCCTTTGAACCAAATAAATCTTACGGTCTGAAAATAGAATACGGTCATATTTACGGTACTCCTAGTATACAATTAGGCTGGTTTATAATGGCTGATTTATATACTCCTTCAGATAACATTCCAAAAACAAGACAGGTTATAATGCCGGCATCTTCTGACTGGTTTGATTTCTGGACAGGTCAAAAAATTACAGGTGGCTCTGAAATTACAGCTGAAGCTCCACTTGAAATTATGCCTTTATATGTTAAATCTGGTTCAATTGTTCCAATGGGACCTTATATCGAATGGTATAATCATAAAGAACCGACTCCTATGGAAATTAGAATTTATTCTGGTAGTGATGCGGAATTTACTCTTTATGAAGATGAAGGGGATAACTATAACTATGAAAAAGGTGTTTATTCTACTATTACATTTAAATGGAATGACAAAATACAATCTTTAAGTATTAGTGATAGAAAAGGGAAATTCCCTGGAATGCTTGAGAAACGCACTTTCAATATCATAATTGTAAATGAAAAAAATGGTATTGGTGTTGATATTTCTAATACTCCGGATAAAGTCGTTGAATACAATGGATCAGAAATTGCAGTAACACTGTAATAACCTTAGTTAAATACATTTTTGGCAAGCTATCTGTTAAGATTAAGACAGGTAGTTTGCCATTATTGTTATAGTTTGATCGGGATAATAATGAAAATAAAAAAAGATAAGTATTCGCATTTTGAAAGTTTTTATAGGAAATTTCAGAAAGATGTTTATAAACAGCTTGAAGCAAATCCCGTTTCTATTACAAATATCCTTGTATATTTATTAATCTTTGTTAGTATAATTATTACTTTTTTAGGTTTGATACCTTTTTTTAGGCATGGGATAGCTAAAGAAGTTCTATTCTACATGAATTTACTTCTAGGAAGTATATTTTTTGTAGAATATTTTTTAAGATTATGGGTTTGTAAACTTTCTCCAAAATTTAAAAAACAGGGTAGGTTTAAATATATCTTTTCTCCTATGCCCCTTATTGACTTTTTTGCTTCTGTTCCTGTCATTTTCCTGTGGGGGGATATATTCGGATTAATCAATGCATCCAACTTTGGGTTTAGCAGAATACTTCGCCTTGCCAGATTTTTGCGGGCTGCAAAATTTGGGCGATTGAAAAAAATTCAAAAACAACTCCTGGAACACCCAATTGTTATTGGTTTAATTACCAGTTTAATATTTATTTTTTACAGTTCTGTTGAAGTTTATTACGCAGACCAGGCTGCAACTCACGGAGCTAGTGCCGGTTTCTGGAACTTTTGCCGTAATTTATTTATTGTATTCACGGGGGAATACGCTTTTGATGCTCAATCATTTTCAGGAAAACTTTATACCCTTCTTGTTTATATTACAGGATTGGTTTTTGGTGGAATTGTCCTAGGGCGTTTAGTTTCATTTTTTGCTAATATTGAGAAATACGAAAAAGTGCCAGACGGACTGTCGGGACACATCGTCATTTTAAACTGGACATCTGTTACAGATGCAATTATAAGAAAACTTCACGATAAGGTTATTGCCGGCAAAAGGGAGATTGTTGTAATCTCTGAAGATAACAATATTAATAAAGAAGTTTTATATCTGAATGCGGAATATGATTTTGTTTATTTTTTAAATGCATCTCCTTTATCTTCAAGTGCTTTAGAAAAAGCGAATATTGCAGAAGCTCACTCTTTAGTGCTGTTGTGTGATGAAAAACAGGCAAAACCTCTTGATTTTAATGTGAGAATTCTTTTGACAATTCAATCTATTATTTTAAAAGAAAATAGTGAATATAAAACCGAATCTATGGGATTAAATACAGATGATTTGAATCGTAATGCAATCAATCAGTCACCTCATATTATTTGTGAAATTATAGATAAAGTCAAAAACAGCAGCTTGCAGACCTTCAATAAAATGCATTTAAAAAAGGCAGGAGCCCATGAAATAATTTCTAGAAATGATATGAATAACCTATTGGCTCAAAGTGCGTTGAACCCCAATATCCCGGATGTTTTTAAAGAATTTCTTAAAGTTTCTGATGCAACAAATGAAATTTATCTAAAAAATTTACCTGTTAATCATTCTTTATCTTTGAAATTTAAAAGATTTGACTCTTTATTTGTTGGTCAGACAGATGAAATTGCATTCTCCTTTCAAGATGATTTTGGTGAATCTTTTATCCCGATAGGTATAATTCCTGATAAAACACAATTATGTTCCTATAAATCTGATAAATCTGGATTAAATCCTTCTCCTTCGACTCCTATATCAAAAAATTCAAAGCTGATTATGATTTCTTATGAAGATCCTGTTTTTGCTCCCGATATACAATTGAGATTTAAAAAAGCTCTGCTATCTTCATTCTTTGCTTTTGTGAATATCATTAAGGACTTTTTTAAATTTTTCGGTTTTTTAAAGAATCTAGATGTCAATACATCAACTTACTCATTTCCCATAAATAAAGAGAACACTGATATCTCGAACTATATCGTATTAGCTTCAAAACCGAATATCGACTGCTTGACTAAAAGTCCATCTGATCGAAAATTGAATTGCGTAAAATGTAAGCATAAAACTATTTGTGAAGTAATTGCGCAACTCTCAAACGGAATAAGCAGTAAAAAAGAAAATATCTATTTCTTTTCCAATGAAACCTATGAACTTTTACTTGAATCCAATTCAACAAAAAATGTTACACCTTTAGAAAAAAACTACAGTTATTATCATGTCGAAAAAGCTGGCAGAGATAATTTTAAATTTCAAGAAAATAACTCAGACTATTCACATATTGTAGATATCCTGCAGAAGTCTTGTGTAGTGCTCCTGATAAATGACTTAATAGATGATCCAGACACTAAAAATGCGTTTGTGGCTATGGATTTGAAAAGGATATTTAATGTACCGAGAATTACTGTAGAAATGAAAAATCCGGAAAATGCCTCCACTTTAAGAACCGCAGGAGCCGATACTACAATCTGCTCAACCGATTATACTAATGGTATTATTGCATTATGTGCAATGGAAGGCGGATTATTTGATATTTTTAACAGCTTGCTTACAATTAGTGATGATACTAATGAATTTTATATTTACCCGATTCAATGTTTTAAAAAAATAAACGGAAAAGATTTCAGGAAGATTCAATCCGAAATATATGTAGCATCTATAAAAATCCAGGAACCAGTTATATTAATCGGATATATATCAAAAGGAGAAAATGGGAAAATAGTTATCAATCCACGACATAAATATAACGAATGCCTCCTTAGTGAAGAGAAAGTTGATTCCTTAATCTTGCTCGCTTATAATTCCCCTAAAAATTTCTTGGATAAACACTTTTTCAATACTCCGTGAAAATTCAATTCTGCTTTTTTATGTAAAAAATCCGTTATGTTTCAATATAGACATTGAAAATAATAAAATTTGATTGAAAAATTACTTAGAAAGTCGTTTGTAATTAGGATATGCTATATTATAAGCGGTTTAAAATTATAAGGATAATTAATGTTTTTCTGTAAATTTACTTGAAATAGTATTTTTAGCAATATATATTGAAAAAGGCAGTTTTGTACATTTTATTGTTCATCGAAATGAATTTAATACTTAACCGATATGGTAACAAAATGAAAATTCCATTATTTTTCGACAAGAGTCGCGTATTTATCGCTGTTTTCATATTATATATATGCTTAATATCCTCAGCGGCGTTTTCGCAAGTCCACAATTTGAATCAGATTCAACCGCTTCATATATCTCAAGGAGAAAGTATTGTTGTTGCGGACATAGTAAACAATGTTACCGTAAATGGAGACGATGCAGTTGTAAGTGTTAATTATGCAGATACATCTATTTTAGCCTCTGGCAGGCATGAAATTGTGTTTACTGCAATGACATTCAGTGGAGAGACCGAATGTTTTGAAACAACTTTGGATGTAGATAATTCTAATACTCAAACGAATATCCCTACGATTCAAGGATTGAAGAATTATGAAATTTCTCAGGGGAAAATTTTAGATTTAAAGCTTCATTGCGAGGCTCTTGATTCTAGTAATAAAACAATTGCAGTATCTACAAATATTAGCTATCCGGAACATTTGAGCGAGGGAGTTCATTCTGTTTATTACACTGCTGTTGATTCGATTGGGCATTCGTGTGTTAAGAAAATTACAGTAACTGTGAACGGAGTTCCTATGAAATACAGGCGTTATGAATGGGCTGAATTGGGTAAACATTTATATAACAAATATTTTGAGCCGACAAGATACGAAAATGATGTAGATGGCGTGTATTCTTATTTTATATATAATGTACCAAATTCAACAGAACCTGGTATTCAAATATTAATGTTTTTTGAAAATACAAAATATGATTATTTTTCTTTTGACATTGCTCCATTAAAAATAGAGGCACTGATGGCACGCCTGATGCTTTTGCTGAAAGAATTGAGGCATCATCGTTATTTATGGATAGATCAGCCACAAGTAGTAATAAGTTTATCCGAGTTTATGCCATTTCAGATAACCGATTCAAACGGGAAAATACAGGATGTTCATAAAGATCGGGGAATTTATGGTTTAACTATTCCGAAATCTGTTCTTATGAAAGAGGATTTTGATGTATATCTTTCTGAAACACTAAAGGCAATGTCCGACCAAGCAATGAACGAACCAACACGCCGTATCAGGCATCATATGTTTTTTGATCCGTCCAACGGTATAAAAATCCTCTATTATCAAATGCACTCAGGAACTTTATGGGATGAATACAAAGCCCGCGTTGAATCGGGAGAAGTTACAATTGAGGAAAATTATGATTTTGATCTTTTCAAAAATGAATACAATTTATGTAAATCCCGTTTTGACTCAGGAGAATTTGGCAGATTTACAAATCCGAAAGCTCCATTACTCAATTATGAGGTGAAGTGATGAATAATTTCTTTAAATTTTTTCTTTCGATTCTAATAATAACCCAGCTGTTTTTATCTGCATTTGCAGTCCCTCCCAATATCGGAGGAATGTTTGATAAAAACATTAAATTAAATTCACAATTTGATCCTATGGAAAATGTACTGGCTTATGACAGTGATGATCAAGCTTACTTGAATGTACAGATAGACGGTTCCGTTGATACATCCAATGCGGGGGAATATATTCTAAAGTATTCCGCAACTGACTCAGATGGAGAAACAGTAACTTTTAACAGAAAAATAACAGTTCTTCCTAGCAATGAGTTTGCTATATTCAAACTGTCTGGCAGGTATGGTGCAAATGATATAAAGGATCTGCCTGATTCTTACTTGAATACACTTGCAACTGACTTAACTTTTATTCATGCAACCGTTAAAGCTGTTAATGGAAGTTTATATAAATTTAAAAAAATTGAATATGACTGGGATAAGACGAAAGATTCGAGGGATCCTGACACAGGCATAGGGCATAAACCAACTCCGCCTTCGGAAGGTGATTGGCAAGCAGCAACTGAATTAAACTTTTTTCAAGATATTTATATATATATGAAACCCAGAATAGATATTTGGGTAAGATTAAGCATTATTTCCCCTGAAAATGATACAAAAGAGATAACTTTTGGTATTCAGGGAGATCAGGGAGTGCTGTTTCATAGTGAATACAAAGATGAGGATTATTACAGATTATCTAAAGAAGTTGATGACCCGGAAACAGCTCAGGAACAACAGGAAGCGTTTAAGCAGGGTTGCGGTTTGTTCTCTTTCCCTATCTACATGGCAAAGTCAATGGGGATAACTTCTAAAATTTCAACTACTAAAAATCCAGGCGGTTCATTCAGAAGAGCTGCAGATTGTGAAATGCATGGACTTCACATGCTTACTAGGTATTTTATGACCGGAACTCCTGGTAATACTCCTGATGAAAAAATAGCAGGTTACAAAATGAAGTTTAAGCATGGCTTAACACTGGCATTGAACTGTTCGTATAAACGCTCGTATGAACTTTTTATTGCTGAAATTACTTCAAATTCAATGTTTGGAGATCCTGATTTATTTTACCAATATTTCAATCCCTTTTATGACTGGGCTAGAAGTACCTTTAATTCAGGTAGAGTTTATGCCGGAGTAAGTCCGGGCAATGCAAATTATGAAGGATATGGCACAGATTTTGATTCCATAAATGATCCTTATTTTGAAGTGGAATTTCACGGCAAAAAAGTAAAAAATATTTTTCCCGCATACAATTTGACCTGTCCTGCTGTTTATACAAAAATGTCAATAGGTGGTACACTGCGTGATGCTGTACATAATTATAAACAAGTTAGAACATATCACAAACTTGGTCAGGATAATAATATTTCAGTCAGCATTCAGGATGATCAGGGACTGATCTACTATGATGAAAATACTCAATCAACAATTAGCAGTTTGTCTTATATCTATATGGCAATGTGGGCCGCTTACAGTGGAGATGCTTACCTTAATAATAATCCGTTTTTTGCTCAGGACTGGGATGGAGACGGACTTTCAAATGCAGAAGAAAAAAATCTGGGAAGTAATCCGTTCAATGCTGATACTGACGGGGACTGCATTTTTGATAATGATGAAATTGACTTTGGTTTTGAACTTTTAGTTCCGGATGGTGATATCGATTCTGATGGTGATAGAATTGCTAATAATGATGAAATAGCTTTAACTAAAGATATGCATATTGTTAGTGGAGTAAAATACACTGTAACAGATGAAAATGGGAATGAAATAACAAAACGCTTGGATCCGCATGACCCGGCAGACGGTTCTCTTGATGTTGAGGGAGACTGGTTGCCAATATGGTTCGAGGTGATTAATGATACCAGTCCGACTTATTACTATAAAGTAAAAGATAAAGGAAGAATTGATGTAGCTATTCCAATAGAAGGACGCGGAAGAATTAATAAAATAATGCAGTATTTTGCTGGAATCTTAGGAGTAGGCGATGAAGACAAAGATAATATAAACACTGCTTTAGAAATGAAATCAGGTTTAAATCCTGTAGAGGCAGGGGACGCTCAGGCAGACTGGGATAATGATGGAGTTACCAATAAAAAAGAAATTGATAATGGCAGTGGACTTTTAGGAACTTACACCAATGACATACTGGTTCACAAATCAATAACAAAGCCGAATGCTTATGCCGGACGCGAATATTTGAATCAAACACTGGCCTACGATGTATCAGCTCCAGATGTTGGAGAATTTCACACTTTTACAAAAAAATCCGGTCCTGCATGGCTTCAAATCTCATCTAAAGGTCAACTTTCAGGTACACCACAGGTAGCAGATACAGGAAAGAATGACTTTTCAGCTTCAGTGACAAATAATAATGGAAAAAGTGCTGAAATAAAATTTTCAATACAAGTGGAAGAGCCGGCAAATCTTTATTCTTTAACTGTAACAAACGGTTCAGGTTCAGGTTCATATGCGCCAAATGAAAGAATTCAAATAAAAGCTGATAATCCACCCGCTAATAAGCATTTTTCTCATTGGGATACAACTTCAAGTATCTCTTTTGACAATAGTAGAGCGTCTGAAACTTATTTAACTATGCCCTCTGAAGATGTTCAGGTAACAGCAGTTTTTGAAGAGGATGTTCAGATTACTTTTTCAATTACTTTTCAGACAGACGGAACTTCTAATGCGTCTATAACAGGTCCTGTTCAACAGACATTAACCCCTGATCAGACATCAGTGCCTGTTACTGCGGTTGCTCCTGATCATTATACTTTTTTATATTGGATGGATGCTGACGGTATTACTTATTCCGCAAATCCTTTTACAATTGAAAATATCAGGCATGATATGACTTTTACTGCTCATTTTCAACATAATGGAACAACACCGGATGAATTTTCATTAACTTTTGTAACAGACGGCACTTCAGGAGCTCAACTTAATGGTTCAACTTCCCAGACCGTAAGTCAAGGAGGTACAAGCTCGCCTGTTACAGCGGTTGCCCCTGTTGGATATTCTTTTACAAAGTGGACCGATTCAAGCGGAACTGAATACAGCAATAATCCAATTACTGTTAATAATGTTACTTCAAATATGACCTTTACTGCTCATTTTCAAGATAACGGCATAACGCCGGATGAATTTTCATTAACCTTTGTAACAGACGGCACTTCAGGAGCTCAACTTAATGGTTCAACTTCCCAGACTGTAAGTCAGGGAGGTTCAAGTTCGCCTGTTACAGCGATTGCCCCTAGCGGATATTCTTTTACAAAGTGGACCGATTCAAACGGTACAGAATACAGTAATAATCCAATTACTGTTAATAATGTTACTTCAAATATGACCTTTACTGCTCATTTTCAAGATAACGGCGCAACACCGGATGAATTTTCATTAACCTTTGTAACAGACGGCACTCCAGGTGCTCAGCTTAATGGTTCAACTTCCCAGACCGTAAATCAGGGAGGTTCAAGCTCGCCCGTTACAGCGATTGCCCCTAGCGGATATTCCTTTACAAAGTGGACCGATTCAAACGGAACTGAATACAGCAATAATCCGATTACTATTAATAATGTTACTTCAAATATGACCTTTACTGCTCATTTTCAAGATAACGGCGCAACTCCAGATGAATTTTCATTAACCTTTGTAACAGACGGCACTCCAGGTGCTCAACTCAATGGTTCAATTTCCCAGACTGTGAGTCAGGGAGGTTTAAGTTCACCTGTTACAGCACTTGCTCCTGGCGGATATTCCTTTACAAAGTGGACCGACTCAAATGGTACCGAATACAGCAATAATCCAATTACTGTCAATAATGTCACTTCAAATATGACATTTACCGCTCATTTTAAAAATGACGGCACAACACCAGATGAATTTTCATTAACCTTTGTAACAGACGGCACTCCAGGTGCTCAACTCAATGGTTCAACTTCTCAGACCGTAAATCAGGGAGGTTCAAGCTCGCCTGTTACAGCGGTTGCTCCTGGCGGATATTCCTTTACAAAGTGGACCGACTCAAATGGTATCGAATACAGTAATAATCCAATTACTGTTAATAATGTCACTGCAAATATGACCTTTACCGCTCATTTTCAAGATAACGGAACAGCACCGCATGAATTTTCATTAATCTTTGTAACAGACGGCACTCCTGGTGCTCAACTTAATGGTTCAACTTCTCAGAGCGTAAGTCAGGGAGGTTCAACTTCGCCCGTTACAGCAGTTGCCCCTGGCGGATATTCCTTTACAAAGTGGACCGATTCAAATGGTATCGAATACAGTAATAATCCAATTACTGTTAATAATGTCACTTCAAATATGACCTTTACCGCTCATTTTCAAAATAACGGCACACCACCACATGAGTTTTCATTAATCTTTGTAACAGACGGTACTTCTGGCGCTCAACTTAATGGTTTAACTTCTCAGAGCGTAAGCCAGGGAGGTTCAACTTCGCCCGTTACAGCAGTTGCCCCTGACGGATATTCCTTTACAAAGTGGACCGATTCAAACGGTACAGAATACAGTAATAATCCAATTACTGTTAATAATGTCACTTCAAATATGACCTTCATAGCTCATTTTTCTGAATCCTTAGAAAAAGGATATTCTCTAGGCTCATATATTACAGTTAATTCAAAAGATAATGAAAAACTTGGAGAAAAATTTGTTAAAACCCCTCTAGTTTATGGTGTATATACCGATAAAACTAAAAACCGTACTATGAAAGGTAATACTAAAAGTGTAGTGAAAATAAAAACTCCTCAAAGTCAATACACTTGTTACTGGAATAAAAAAGCAAGATTATTTAATTATTCAGAACTTAAAAAATCTTTAAAAAATGGTGTTAATACTTTTGAATGGCTAATTCAGAATCCTATCGAACCTCTTGAATGTATGCTCAATATTAAAATCTCTAAACCACAAAAACTTGATATTGAACTTAAAAAAATTCAATTAATGCCTCCTCTGATAACCTCTGTCGAAATGAGTGGCAAAGATACTTTTGAAAATGGTGTTTATAACTTGAAAAACCAATCTCAAATTACACTTTATGGCAAATATTTCGGAACTAAAGTCCCGATTGTCGCTATTGAAATGCAAATTAACGGTCAATATAAGTATCGTCGTTTGAAAGTCCTTAAAAACTTTAAATACAATTCCCCTAAAGGAATCCCAGGTAAAAGCCCTATGAATCCGGAAACAGGTGAAAGTCAACTAACTGTCACTATTGCTTTAAAAGAAATTAAACCTGGTCTATACAATTTGATTTTATTCAATAAATTAGGTATTACTGCAATCCCTGTCAAATTTTAGCCGTTATTCCAACTGTAATCTAACAAAAAGTCTCTGTTTTTGCCATTTTCTACAAAAATTACTAAAATAATTAGTTATTCTGCTTGAATTTTGCATTTCCCAATATAGTATAGTTATACGGGATAATTCGCAGAAATTTTTATTTAACAATTTAAAAAGGAATGTGCAGTATGAAACTTAAAAGTTTTTATTTTGCGTTGGTAACGATGATTTTTATTTTAACAGGAACATCGATTTTTGCTCAAGGTGTAAATATTTCTGGAAATATTATAAATCCAGACGGTTTACCTGTTGAAAAAGTTAAAATTTCATCAGAAAACTCATCAGGGCTTGTTGAAGAAACAATAACAGCAGAAGATGGGACTTATTCATTTTCTAATCTTTCAGACGGAACTTACATTGTAACTCCTTCTTATACAGGTTATACATTTTTCCCGTTATCAACAACAGTTACAGTTTCAGGATCAGATGTTAAAGATATAAATTTTATTGCAGATGTGACAATGGATTCACCATTGGATATTCCTGGATGTGTATTATGGCTTGACGCCTCTGATCCGTTAAATCAAGGTCATACACATACAGGTGCGTTAAAACATTGGTTTGACAAATCGCCTAAATCAAATGATTTGTCAAGTCCAAAATATTATGACATTCCAATAGTTGAACCAAAAGACCTCCTAGGTGGGAAACCTGCCGTATATATGGACGGAGGGGAGCTGTATAGTTTCAATAGTATGACCGATGTGCGCACTGTATTCTGGGTAATTGAAGAAGATGATTCATCTCTGAACAGTTTTCTGGGAGACCGTCATCATTACAGTTTTTCCAGGGGAGCATTAAAAAATGGCGAGAACATATTACCTGACGGGACATTCTGGCGTAAACTTAATGGTTCCAGAGATGCAGCAGATGAAGTAATTAATGGTCAAACATATCTTGATAGCGTATTAATTGACGGAGTGACAGAAAAATTTCCTACAGAAACATATCATATTGTTTCATTAGTTACGACCGGTACAGTAACTGCTAATTCTTTAAGTTGGCTAGGAAATATTGCAGAAATAATAATCTACGATACACCTTTAAATGATGCGGACCGTTTTTTAGTTGAAAATTATCTGAAAAAAAGGTGGTTTGCACCAGTAGCAGCAGATGATAATTATAATGCTCCGGCAGATGGACAAGTGCAGATTCAACAGTCAATAGGCTTACTCTCAAATGATACAAACTATACTCCGGATACTAAAATTACCGCATCAGTTGTATCTCTACCAGAACATGGGTCATTACAATTGAACTCTGACGGTTCTTTTATCTATATGCCAGTATCAGGTTTTAAGGGAGCAGACAGTTTTACCTATAAGGTTGATAACGGAACATTCATAAGCAATATTGCAACGGTGCATTTAACTGTAATTGATCAGGCATCCAATACTCCTCCGGCAGTTTTTAAAGATCAATATCAGGCATTTGTGAGCAATATTCTGTCCGTATCTGAAAAAGATGGGGTTTTAAGCAATGATTTCGATTCTGAGAATAATCACTTATATGTTATTTTGACTGAAGATGTCAAACACGGCACGCTATCATTGGATTATAATGGAGCTTTTCAGTACACACCCGAAGAGAACTGGGACGGAATAGATTATTTTTATTATAAGGCGACAGATAATATTGAAGAAAGTACACCTATAAAAGTAACAATCACAGTAGCAAAAGAACTTGAAAATCCGTTATTAATTTCAGACTGCAGTATGTGGCTTGATGCTGCAGATATAGCGGGAGACGGAACAAAATTATCAGGCTACATCAGTAAATGGGTAAATAAAGCAAATAAGACTCTTTCAGTCTATCAGCCGACTAAATCACAGCTGGCTCTGGTTGTTGAAGATTCACTGAACGGACATTCTACAATGGGCTTTTTTAATAATAAGCCTTCCTATAACATAGTTTATAAAAGCGGGCTTCAAGAGAAAATAAAATCACAAACTTTTTTCTGGCTTATCAAAGAAACACGCATGCCGGATGATGCACCTCACTTTTTTCTGGGGAATTCTGATGGTCCAGTTTTCGGCAGAGGAGAAATGCCAAAAAATATCGGTATGGTAACTAGTGTCGGAAATGGTATCTATTGGAGTCAGTATGCATCAGATGCTGTCAAAAACGGAAAAACTTATCTGGACGGTCAGGAAGTAAACGGCACAGAAGACGATTTTCCAAATAACCAGTTTCATATTGTCACTCTTGAAACAACAAATCCTGTACAATTTGATTCAATTACAGTTGATAGACAGGGAAAAATGGGCAGCAGATCCTGGAAAGGAAATATTGCAGAAATAATCACATACAACAAACATCTTGAAGAGCATGAAAGAAAAGCAGTTGAAGAATATCTCAGAAAGAAATGGATGCAGCCTTCTCCGAAAGCGGAAAATGATTATTATGTATGCAGGAAAAACAGTATACTTCAAATACCTCAGGAATTGGGACTGCTGAAAAATGATGAGATAAATGCCCTTACTCCTGAAATAATTGAATACCCTTATCCGGGCACAATAACTTTAAATCCTGATGGCTCTTTTGAATTTATTCCGACAAAAGATTATACTGGAACTGTGAAATTCACATATCGTCTGACAAACGGAAGTACCTCAAGCAACATAGCTGAAGTGACTATTTCAATAGCAGAACCGAATGAAGGTCAGGCACTTTTCGCAGAATCTGACCAATATACTGTAATAAAAGACAGTATTTTTAAAATAGATATTAATAACGGATTATTTAAGAATGATTATTCCGAAAATGGGAATCCTTTAAAAGCTGTACTTGCTTCAAACACAAAAAATGGAAAGCTTGACCTGTCACCTGACGGAACCTTTACATACGAACCACCTCAAGGCTGGACTGGCACTGACTCTTTCTCATATTATATCACAGACAACTTAAACAACAGCAAACCTGTTGATGTAAAATTAATAGTCAAAGCAATTATTGAATCTCCTTTAGAACTTCCTGATTGTGTAATGCTCCTTGATTTTTCCCATGGTTCCTGGGGAAATGAGGCAAATTATGACAAAAATCTCTATCAACCTAACGAGTTTTTTCGACCTAAATTCAAGGGAGATGCTCTAAATGGTTTATCAACATTATCTTTTACCACTGGCAATGAGACTTTTGTAATTGTAAATCCTCAAGGTAAGTATGTAAAAATAAGTGCATCAACATTCTTTTGGGTTATAAAAGAAAATAACATTGACTATGCTCACTTCTTTTTGGGAAGTTACGCTACAACTCCGTTCCACAGAGGTATTTCAGAAGATGATTCGTTCAAACCGACAGGAATATATTGGGATAAAAGATTTGCCGCTCCTCAAGTAAGAGAAGGAAAAACTTATCTTGACGGAATTCCGGTTGACGGGGTTAATGATGTTTTCCCGGTCGGAGAATATCATATCGTCTCTCTTGTCGCAACCGGACCGGTGGAGTTTGATCAGATTACCCAGGATGGATATATGAAAGCTCCCCGTTCATGGAACGGAGAAATAGGTGAAATAATTGCTTACAATAAGATTCTTTCCGATAAAGAAAGAAAAAGTGTTGAAAAATATTTACAAAAAAAATGGTTTGCAGAAGAATTAAAAGGAGAATTAACGGGGATAATTCTTGATGCTGAATCTAATCCAGTGCCAAATGTTGGTGTAATGATTGACTCTGAATATTGGACTACAACTGATTCAGAAGGCAAGTATTCAATTGTAAATGTTCCAAACGGAACTTATACAGTTAAACTGAAAAAAGACGGGTATACATTTGAACCGAATGAATTAAATATTGAAATAACCGATAATACAGTTACTGCTGACTTTACGGCAAATAAAATTATTCCAACCTTTGAAATTACAGGGTGTATTACAGACTATTATAAATTACCTCTTATGAATGTAGAAGTATTTATTGATGAGAATCATACAGCATTTACCGATAAAAATGGGAATTATGTAATTCAGAATCTGAAACCTGCTTCATACACAGTTACTCCATCGCTTTCAGAGTATATATTTAAACCAGAAAATTTAGAAATCAATATTGTTGATGCTGGTATTGCCAATGTTGATTTTTCAGGTTTTTACAAACCAGCACCGCAATATACCCTTTCTGTAATATACGGTAATGGTGGCGGTGAGTATAGAGAAAACAGCACCGTTTCAATAACTGCAACTATCCCAGCAGGACAGATTTTTGACACCTGGACTGGAGATACTTCAGGCATTGCCGATGTAAATTCTGCTTCAACAATTGTTATAATGCCAGCCGAGGATATTACTGTAACTGCTACATTTAAGCAAATTCCAGAGAATAATACAATATCAGGAACAATCTCAGGTGATGTCTCAGCCGGCGTAATTGTTGCTGTTGATGCGACACATTTTGCAACAACAGATAGTGATGGAAATTATACAATTACTGATCTTCCTGAAGGATCATTTACCGTAATGCCATCTTTTGACGGTTACAAATTTACACCTCAAACAGCAACTGTTGTAATAGCAGGAACCGGAACAGCTTTAACAGGAATTGACTTTGTCGCGAAAGAAAACAATGATAAACTATGGTCTCTTACAGTTAAAAACGGTTCGGGTACTGGTGAATATTTTACAAATAGCACGATTGCAATTTCTGCAAATATTCCTGATGGACAGATATTTGATGTTTGGTTAGGAGATACCGAATATATTGATGATCCTTCTAAATCAACCACAATCGTAACAATGCCTGATAAAAATATTACTGTAACGGCTGTTTTTAAGGATGCTCCTAATCATAGTCATTCTGTTTCAGGTACTATAACAGGAGATATCGCTGCAGGTGTAACGGTTACTATTGATGAGAATCATTCAGCTGTTACTGATGCACATGGAGATTATACAATAGGAGATTTAGATGACGGAACTTATGTAGTAACTCCATCTCTTACAGATTACACATTCTCACCGCAATTGGTTCAAGTAGTTCTTGCTGGTCCTGATTCGAATATTTCAGATATTAACTTTAAAGCAGTAAAATCAAATTCGGAAGAGTATACCCTTATAGTTGAAAATGGAACTGGTGATGGGAAATATAAGGCTGGTGATGTAGCTGTAATTTCAGCAACTGTCCCGAATGATTATATCTTTGATTGCTGGACAGGCGATACTCAGTACCTAAATGATTTAACTTTAGCTGTTGCAGCATTGACAATGCCTGAAAAAAATGTCTCAGTAACCGCAACATTTAAAAAACCTTTGGAAAACACATTCAGTATTTCCGGAACAATTACTGGAGATGTCATTAAAGATGTAACAGTTGCTGTAGATCCGGTATATTCAACAACGACAGATGAATCTGGGCACTATACGATTAGCGGTCTTACCGCTGGAGATTACACTGTTACTGCATTGCTGACAGAGTATACTTTTACGCCTGAAACCATATCAGTAACAATTGATGATGTAGATTTAACAGATATTGATTTTATTTCAGAAAAGATAAAAACAGAAGTTGGAATAACACTTGGTTCACAATTAAAGTACAAAGCATCCGATATCCCATTACTAAAAGGAGATACATTTGCTAAAGTACCTAAACTCTACGGAGTCTTAGAAAACGGTAAAAAGGGTACATTTAAAAAGGTCAAATCATCTACAGTTTCAGAATTTTCCGGAACATGGAATAAAAAATTTCCTCTTTATGATAAAAAAGCTCTAAAAAGTGGATACAAGTTATACTTTGATACAAACGGTCCTTGTAAGTCGACATCAGTAACTGTTATGGTGAAAGGGAAAACCACTAGCAGTAATAAAATTGATACCAAACTTGCAACAGTTCAATTAGTTCCTCCAGTAGTTACTGATATTCAGAATACAGCGGGAGCATCAATTACAAAAGCTAAAGCCGGTTCTACAATTGTTCTAATTGGGCAGTTTTTCGGAGAAAAGCCTGCAAAAGTCTCTTTAGAAGTAAACGGGAAACTTATCTCTTGTAAAGTTGATAAAAAAGCATTGAAGTATCAAAGTAATTCAGGCAGTATGAGCGCGATGGATCCAATTACTGGAAACAGTGCTTTAGTAGTTATTTTACCTTCAAAGAAAATAACACCTGGCATATATTCGATTGTTTTAGATAATAAAATCGGAATTGCTACAACACCTGGCGAAAAAGAAACTCTACCAATTATAACTATTGAACAATAATTAAATAAAAAAACACCCGTATCAGATATAAACTGATACGGGTGTGATTATTAATGGAAAGAAGAAGTAACTACTTTTCTATTCCCGCCAACATAAGTCCTGTCAGTTTTTTCGCAAAATCTGCTGGGTCAGGAATAGTTGCTCCTTCAATTAAAAGAGCCTGGTCGTAAAGTAAAGACGCAAACTCTTTAAACTTATCTTTATTACTTTCAAATAAATTTTCCAAGCCGCTAATCAATGGGTGATCCGGATTAAGTTCCAGAATCCGTTTTGTTGTAGGCATATCTTTATTTAAAGCTTTAAAAATTTTCTCCATATTTGGAGATGGATCGTAGGTGTCATTTACCAAACAACAAGGGCTTTCTGTTAATCTGGTTGAGAATCTTACTTCTTTTATATTTTCATCAAGTTCAGATTTTAAAGCGTCAAGCAGACTTTTATATTTTTTCTGAGCTGTTTCTTTTTTCTTTTTGAGCTCTTCTGAAGCTTGATCTCCTAAATCAAGTTCACCTTTGCCTACAGCTTTAAGTTCTTTATCTTTATATTTTGGAATAGCTTGTACAACAAATTCATCAATTGGTTCGAGCATCATTAATACATCATATCCTTTTGAACGCAGAAGTTCAAGATGTGGCGATTTCTCAATCATTTCTCTGCTTTCCCCAGAAATATAATAGATATGCTTTTGATCTTCAGGCATTTCACGACAATAATCCTCAAGGAAAATATATTTGCCGGGTTCATTGTTCAGAGTCTGAAACATAACTAAATCCTGAAGCTTTTCCTGATTTTGTAAATCGGAATGAATCCCTTCCTTAAGAGAGGTACCAAATTCTTTATGAAATTCAAGATATTTCTCAGGCTCAGTATTTTTCAGCTTTTTCAGCTCAGACAATATTTTCCTTACTATATTTTTGTTGATCTTTAAAATTAAAGGATTGTCCTGCAGTATTTCTCTTGAAATATTTAAAGGTAAATCATTAGAATCTACAACTCCCTTTACAAAACGAAGGTATTCCGGAATGAGTTCTTTGCATTCATCTGTAATAAAAACCCGCTTCACATATAGGTGTAAACCATGCTTGCGCTGCTCCGGCATAAATAAATTAAATCCTGATTTTGACGGAATGTATAACAGTGCTTTAAATTCAGTCATTCCTTCAGCTGAAAAATGAATGTGCTTTAAAGGTTCCCCCCCAAATGCATCAAGATGAGCAAAGAAATTGTTGTGATCATCTTCTGAAATTTCAGATGGAGCCCGGAGCCATATCGCTGTTCTTGTGTTAATTATTTCTTCATTGCTTTCTTTCTTGCCATCTTTTTCTGTTTCTGTCTGTAATACAACTGGATGTTCAATGAAGTCAGAATATTTTTTTACAATTTCTTTGATTTTCCATTCTTCAAGATAGGAGGTATACTCTTCTTTTAAGAAAAGAGTAACGGTTGTACCTTGTTCCTCTTTTTCAGTTTCATCTAAAATATAGCCTGAATTTCCTGCTGATTCCCACTTTATTGCGGGAGAATCTTCTCCGGCTCTTTTCGTTTCTAATATAACCTTATCTGCAACCATAAATGAAGAGTAAAAACCAACCCCAAACTGACCTATTAAATCAGGGTTGTTTTCCAGTGATTGTTTTTCTTTAAGTTCTGCTAAAAATGCTTTCGTCCCGGATTTTGCAATTGTTCCTATATTGGTGATTACTTCATCTTTATTCATTCCTATACCATTATCAATTATGGTTAAAGTTTTTTCTTCTTTGTTTGGAATAATACGAATCTCCCATTCCTTGCTGATCTCAGGCTTGGTTAATGCTTCAAATCTCGCTTTATCCAACGCATCTGCTGAATTTGCAATCAACTCTCTAAGAAATATATCTTTATTAGAATATAAAGAATGTATTACCAGATCCAGTAATTGCTGAATCTCCGTTTTAAACTTCTTTTTTTCACTCATTTGGCAAAAATCTCCTTTTTATTAATTTAGTTGTATTTATTTTAACCTTCAGTAGTTATATGTTCGACAGAAAAAACTCTCATCTGTTGCATAGACTTTATATAAAAATGAAAAAAAGTCAATGATTAATTACTTTTACTATAGAAATAAAGCACCATTTTTTATATAATTAGGTGAAGAGATGTAAAAAAATATAAAATACTGTTGAAGAAAAGAGTAATACCACAATATTAACTCATACATATAATAGAAAATATATGCTGATATTTTAACCAATGACGGTTTGTTGTAAAAATATCATAAAACCCCGTACTAAGTTGAAGTATGGTATAGTACAGTCGTAGACTGGAATATGAAAGGAGTCTGCAGAAAGATTTTTCTGCAGGTAAGAGGGATACTTAATAATTATGAACTAATAACAGGAGGACTCATTATTATGACGGATTCAAGGAAGAAAGACAATAAGTCAGAAAGGAAGGAAGAGGACAATGCAGTTCTTCTTGCAAAGTTGAAAAGCTTGGAAGATGATTTATCTGCAATAAATTCAGCGAGAACACAGCGTACAATATTTAGCCTGGTGGGAGGGATCTTAATTATTATTGCTCTTGTTATGTTCCTTATGGATATTTCAAGCTTCTTTAAAGCAAAGGTAAACAGCCCTGATTTTAAAGAAGAGTTATTTAAACAAACTCTGACAGATGTTAAAACTCTGAAAGAAAATCCTAATCTTCAGCAACTTGTGGCTGATTTAAAAGGTAAAGTATTGCCGGCGCTTGCGAAAGAAGTTGTTAGTAAATTTAAAGCTGAAATACCTAATTTTAAAGCTCAAGGAGATGATTTCATCAAAGAGCTTCAAATATTCCTTCAGGAGGATGCCAAAAAACGTATAGAGAAATCTCTTCTTGAATATTTGATTAAGGTTGAAGGAACTTTAAAAACGCACTATCCAAATTTGTCAGCGGATGATTTAAATGAGCTGATAGAGTCGTCTCAAGCTGTTTTTATACTTGAATTAGATAAAGTATTACAGAAAAAACTGAATATTGTTCAAGATGACCTTGCTTATCTGAAAGCCACAACTGATAAATTTAAAGAATGTGACGAATATAAACTATTAACCCAAGGTGATAAAAATTCTATACATTATGCAAAGATGCAGCTGGTAGTCTCAATGCTTGAACTTGTTATTTTTCACATTGATCCGGATAGAGGTAAGATACGGTTTGTCGATACGGTTGGAGGTGTAAAATGAACAATACAGAATTACAGAAAAAAATAGCTGAGATATCGGAAAGTATTACTACCCTTCGTAAGAAAAATATTTTTGCTGCCAGAATGACTATTGTAGTTTATCTATTATTAGTTTTATTTGTGTTTTTCTATACAGCTTTTCTGATGAAATGGATAGAGCGCAGTGTCACTCCTAATAATCTTTCAGCTTATTCTCGTAATATGCTTGAGAATAAAATGCTGACTGAAGAAAATTCTCAGAAGATATTAGAAATGTGTCATTCTCATATTCCTGGAGTTGCAGATATGCTCGTTCGGATTACAAATGAACGCGTTATTCCTGGAGCAAGAGTAAAGATTAAACAAGTAATGAATCAGCAACTTGACAAAATAATAAAGCATCTTGAAGAAAAGATTCTTCCTAATCTGCACCTGGTTATTGATGAAAATGTAAAAAGCCTGAAAAAACACTCAGACCTATTAGATAAAAATGTGGGAGCTGAAGTAAGTAAAGTGCTTGTTGCAAGTATAGATAAAGAACTTGATTCAATAATCAACCATAAAGTAGAGCGTAGAATACAATTGCTTGCAGATGAACTCGCTAAGATAGCAGCAAAACCTGTAGGTCAGTTAACCGCAAAAGAAGCTGCTGAACGCAGAATAATCATATTCTGGATATTCTTGCTAGAAAATGATGAGATATCATCAGCTTCAGTATTTCATGATTTAATTCAGCAGGGAAATGCAGCTTATCAATCATTTTTTAAGGATTTGAAAGTGACTGACAAGCAGTAGGATAATCTCATAATCAAATACTAAAAAGCATTGCTGTGATCAACACGGCAATGCTTTTTTTATAATTATTCCTCTTTGAAATATAAGAGTGTTTCATTTTTTTACTCTAACTCTAATTTTAATGATGATTTATCAAGTAGGCAAACCTGAGTTTGTTATAATAATTAACTTCCACTTGTTTTTGAAGAACTTTATTTTATTCCTCTTCTTGATGAAAAAATTCTACTTTTAGGCATATCTCTGATTTATTGATCCGGTTTTGGCCCCTTAGTTGAGTCAAAAACCAATGGTTTATTAGCGGAGAGTTTAATGATTTTTACCGTATCAAATGATATTTCTGGTAACTGAATGGTTAAATTCTTATTTTTTTGAGTATAACTACATTCTAAATCCTCTTTACTTGTCATTAAAAACACATTTGAAATATGCGTTAAAACTCCCGGAATAATAATTTGTCCATTATCTGGTTTATTGTGGATATGGATAAAAAAGTTTTTATTATTATTGCTTACTGTCAAGCTTCCCCAGGTAAACTCTCCATTAAATGGTGTCCCATGGGTATTATATATCGCATCTGAGTTAATCTTCATCCATGAGCCTATAGATTTTAGAATATTAATCTCATTTTTAGAAAGTTCACCATCTCCGTCAGGACCTATGTTCAGAAGCAGATTTGTGTTTCTTGTTGCACAAATAGAAAGCATTTTAATTATTTCATCCGGGGATTTCCAGTTTTTATCATTTTTATCAAAACCCCAGTTTAAACGCATTGTCATAGGAGTTTCTGCATTCTTTTTATTATTAGCTGGTGGTAAATGACGGTCTTTCATGCATTTATAATCACCGTATCCGCCGCCAATTCTACCGCAAATAACACAGTTAGGTACAATTTGTTTTGTGATTTTATATGCAATATCTGCAATTTTTCCTGCTTTTCCCATATCAAACCAAATTAAATCAGGTTTATATTCGTGATAAATTGTTTTTAAATGAGATTTCAGAACAGCTTTATATTGATCCGTTAATCTATGCTTGTGGTTTAATCCCAAACGATACCAGTCAATTTGCTGGGAGTAGTAAATTCCAACCTTCAGTTTGTATTTTCTGCAGGCATTGACAAACTGCTGGATTATATCTTTCCCGTAAGCAGTTGAATTAATAACATCCCAGTCATCACTTTTAGTGTTAAATAAAGCTAAACCGTCGTGATGTTTGGCCGTGAGTACAATATATTTTGCTCCTGCCTGAACTGCTAATTTACACCACAGTTCAGGATTATAGTTTCTCGGATTCCATTTTTGTGCTATTTCTCGATATTCATTTTTAGGAATTTTTGCAGTTTTAAAAATCCATTCAGCCGATGCCCCTCCCATTTCTTTCCCATAATCAACACCTTTATATTCACCGCCCAATAGAGAATATACGCCCCAATGAATAAAAATCCCGAATCGTGCGTTCTGCCACCACTCAAGGCGTTTGTCTGGTTGGATATTTAGAGATTTATTTGTATTATTCAAGGTTAATGATTTATGTTCGCAATTATTAATTTCAACAGCAATGCAATTAAATGTAAGCAATATATAAAAAACTGTAATTATAAAATAAAATTTATGAAGAAACATCAAATCTCTCCCTTTAAAATAAAATGGAAAGATTATTTTTTGCAAAAATAATTTGAGTTACAGCATCATAAGTTTCATTAGGAATTTTGAAATGAATACAAAACTTCTTTATCAACTGCTGTTCTGATGTATGCAGCGATGAATCTGCAAATCCTAATTCCATTAGATGAGTTAGAATACACAAGCTTTCCTCATCCGATAAAGAGAGGCAGTCATTCAAAAATTGATCAAAAGAATGAGTCTTAAAATACCTCAGTGCATTTGCCAGCACTTCTTGATTGTTAGTGAATAAATTTGCAATATATTTATCTTCAAAGGTATCAATTTGATTGTCTACTGTCGATAAAAACATTAAGGCAGCTGCAAGCATTTCAAGTTTTGATTGAAATGGAGAAACATCGTCTGATGCATCTTCAGAGCTTTCGCAAACACCAGGTTCTTTGCCTATATAAAAATTAACATTTTTTTTAATTTTTTCCAGATCCTCTATATCAAAAGAAGAAAATATGAATGTAAAGCTTTCAGCCTCTGTCTGTAATTCTAAAGTAATCCTATACTTTTCCTCTTTAAAATCGAAGTGCTTAATTTGTTGGGCAATTTCAATCTTTTTAAACTTAAAATCAAAATCACCAATAATTCTTGAATATATATACAGTGTGCCAGGTAAGGAAATAATATACGATTCTCCACTCTCCCCATTTCCCGAGGTTGTAGACCTAACTACATCAGCAGGTGAGCCCTCTTTTAAAATCGAAGGAAGATTTTTTTCTAATTGCTCTTTTATTGTCCTTGGTAAAAATGAGATATTCATGTATTTTTTTCTCCGTACAGTTCTTAATGTATCTGATTTTTTATAACTTTAAAATGTTTTTATAATAAAAAAGAAAGTAAAAAATCTTTAAGCTACACTTAAATATACATTGTATTTAAAATTTTCCAATACATATTATTCTAATTAATAAAGAAAGGAATTGATATGTCGGAAAATAGAGTTGTTATAACTGGGATGGGCACAGTTAATCCGTTAGGGTATGGTTCAAAAAACCTTTTTCATGCATTAAAATTAAATAAATCTGCGATTCAGAAGATGCCGCTCTGGAATGAATATGAAGGCCTAAGAAGTCTTGTTGCCGCACCTTGTAAAATCGAACGGGAAAAAGAAATTCCACGCAAACAACGGCGTTCTATGAGCCCGATGAGTATTATGGCAGTTCAGGCAGCCGAAGAGGCTCTGCTTGATGCAGGATTAGCCTTAAACGATATTCAGGACGGCAAATGTGGTTGCGTGTCTGGATCAACAATGGGCAGTGCAAAAGTAATTAATGAAGCTTATGAACTAGTACTACCCGAAAAAGATTTTACAAAACTTACTTCTATGATGTTTTTTAAATGTATGGCTCATTCTGTATCTGCAAATCTGGCTCAATATTTTTCATTATCCGGTGTTGTTATGGCTACTTCAGCAGCATGTGCATCTAGTTTGCAGGCTATCGGTACTGGTTATGATTTAATCAGATCAGGCCGGCAGAATATAATGATTTGCGGTGGTTCTGAAGAGATCCATCCTACAGTTACAGGAATTTTTGATTTACTTTATGCTACTTCTGTAAATTATAATGATACCCCTAATTTAACTCCCAAACCATTTGATATTAAACGAGATGGCCTTGTCTGCGGTGAGGGAGCTGGTATTTTAATATTGGAAAATATGGAAAGTGCAAAAAAAAGAGGTGCGGATATTTACGCCGAAATAGTTGGTTATAATACTGCCGGTTCCGGACAACATGTCAGCCAGTCTAACACAACAGCAATGGTACGCTGTATGCGTGATGCCTTAAATGATGCAGGAATTTCATCTGATATGATTAACTATGTTAATGCTCATGCAACCGGTACTGTTCAGGGAGATGCAGCTGAAGCTCAGGCAATAGCCGAAGTGTTTGGGAATAATGTGCCTGTAAGTAGTTTAAAAGGATATTTCGGACATACATTGGGTGCTTCTGGTGCAATTGAACTAATTGCAACATTAATGATGCTTAAAGCAAACATTCTTATTCCCGGCAGGAACTTAGATACCCCAGCAGAAGAGTGCTCAATGGTAAAACATATTCAGGAAATTACAGAAAAGGCAAATATGAATTACATAATAAAGAACGGATTTGCTTTTGGCGGAGTCAATGCATCACTGATTTGTTCAGCAAAAATATAGGAGTTTTTAAATGATAAAAAGAACACTTATAAAAGATTTATTCTCAAAAAATAAATTGGGTACAACCGTAAACATAGCAGGTTGGGTCAGAACACGCCGCGATTCAAAAGGTGGATTTTCTTTTATCGAATTAAATGATGGAACAATTTTTAAAAATATTCAAGTTATTGCTCCGGACTCTTTAGAAAATTATGAATCTGAAATAGAAAAATTGTTTCCAGGTAGTTCAATTCAAATTACAGGTACTTTGTTAGAATCTCCTGCAAAAGGGCAGGATATTGAAGTTTCCGCCGAACAAATCAAAGTTTTAGGTTTTTCGGATCCTATGGAATATCCTATTGGCAAACAGAGAATCTCCTTTGAAAAACTCAGGAGTATTGCTCATTTAAGAGCACGGACTAATTCTTTTGGAGCAATTTCACGATTGAGAAATACTCTCGCATTTGCAACACACCGATTTTTCCAGGAAAAATCTTTTTTTTATGTTCATACACCGATAATCACAGCAAGCGATTGTGAAGGAGCTGGTGAAATGTTCAGGGTTACAACCCTTCCTCCTGATCAACCTGTTCTCAAAAAATCTGACGGTAGCTTAGATTTTTCAGACGATTTTTTCGGGAAACAGGCAAATTTGACTGTTAGCGGTCAACTCGAAGGAGAAACTTATGCCTGTGCTCTAAGTAATATTTATACTTTCGGACCAACTTTCAGAGCTGAAAATTCTAATACCAGACGCCATTTAGCTGAATTCTGGATGATAGAGCCTGAAATGGCATTTGCCGATTTAAACGATGCTGCTGAATTGGCTGAGGGATATTTGAAATTTTTATTTAATGCCGTCTTAAATGAAAGTATTGAAGATATGAAATTTTTTGATGCAAGGATTGAAAAAGGCATAATAGATAAAATAAACACTTTACTACAGTCCGAATTTCAACGGATAACTTACACTGAAGCTATTCAAATTCTTCAGAAATCAGGTGAAAATTTTGAATATACTCCTGAATGGGGAATAGATTTACAATCAGAACACGAACGCTTTTTAACTGAAACACATTTTTCTTCGCCTGTTGTTGTTGTTGATTATCCGAAAAGTATTAAGCCTTTTTATATGCGTGTAAACAATGACGGAAAAACAGTTGCGGCAATGGATGTTCTTTTGCCTAATGTTGGAGAAATTATAGGTGGTAGTCAGAGAGAAGAGCGCTTAAGTATTCTGGAGGCAAGAATGATGGCATGCGGTGTTTCTATAGATGATTACTCATGGTATTGTGATCTGAGAAGATTTGGGTCTGTCCCTCATGCAGGATTTGGCTTAGGATTTGAGCGTATTGTGCAATTCTGCTCAGGAATGCATAATATTAGAGATGTAATACCTTTCCCTAGAACCCCTAAAAATATAGAATTTTAAAAAATGAAAAATAACAAACCTATAGGAATTTTTGACTCCGGATTAGGTGGATTGACAGTTGCTGCTGCCGTTCGCAAAATTTTACCTAATGAAAATATAATTTACCTTGGAGATACAGCCAGAGTGCCTTATGGAGATAAATCACCAGCAACTATAAAACGCTATGGATGTGAAGATGCGGTATTTCTGGCAGAAAAAAATGTAAAACTTATAATTGTAGCATGTAATACAGTTTCTTCTATCGCAATGGATGAGATAAAAAAAATCTTAAAACATAAAAAGATTTCAATTCCTGTTATGGGCGTTGTTGAAGCCGGAGTGTCTGCTGTAGTCCAAAAGGGGTTTAACGATATTGCAGTAATTGGAACAAGAGCGACAATAAATGGGAAAGCTTATGAAACCGCACTGGCTGAATTTATTCCTGAAGCGCGTATCCGAAGTATCGCATGCCCTCTGTTTGCTCCTATTGTAGAAGAGGGACTTGCGGATCACGCAATAGCCGGAGAAGCTATGCAGTTATATCTTGATTCTTTGAAACAATCTCTTCCGGATGCACTGCTTCTTGGTTGTACGCATTATCCTCTTTTGATTGAACCGTTAAAAAGGTTTTTTGATGATAAGGTTAAAATCATTGATAGTGCCCATGCCGCAGCACAATTTGCAAAAAATTTCTTAGAAGAACATTTAATGGCGAATGATTCAATTAATACAGGGAATGAAATATTTTTTGTAACAGATTCTCCTGATGGATTTAAACAACACGCTGGAAACTTTCTAGGTAGAGAGATTAATGTAATAAACAAAGTAATGGTTGATTTAAATACATAATATATAAAAATTACCCCTAGTAGCGAAATACCAGCAAAGTGATCTATAATTATCTTTCAATAAGTGCAATATAAAAAAAATTAATTCAGTTTTTTTACACTTTCTCTTTCAATTAATTTAACAGGTACAGATATATTATAGTAAGCTTCTTTTCCATAGGCATGCTTGATTGCTCCAATAAGTTTTTCTGCAAAAAGCTCTTCATTTAAATCTACCGTTGTTAATGCTGGAGTTGAAAATCGCCCCCAATATAAATTGTCGGTACCAATAAGACTAATATCATCCGGCACTGTTAAATTATTCCGGTTAAAACCTCTTATTGATGGAAGCATTATATTGTCTGCAAAACAATAAAAGAGTGAGGGTAAATCTTTTCTATTTGATTTATCTGCAATTGCTTGTTCAATCTTTTCAAGATCCCAATCACATTCCCACGCATACTTCCTCGGACATTCTCCTCCTAAACGGGTGAAAGTTTTTTCAAATCCATCAATTCTTGGACACAATGTAGCAGGAGCAATTGAACCAACTACACGATGCCCCATTTCATAGGCATGTTGAGCTGCTTTACAACCCGCAGAATAGTCATCACACTGTACGCAAATTGAATTTTCTATAGTAACTCCACCCTCTACAAGCACTGTACTGTGATTCATTTTACTGAAAAAATCAATAATTTGCGGGTCGTTACATAAAAATACATCAAAACCACTTTCTGCCAGTGCTTTATAATGCAGAAAAAAATCACTTGTTGCCGCATATGGGAATTCTCTGATTGTTAATTCAATCTTGTGATCATTACAAATCCTTTGTAAATGGTTATAAACACCTGCAAAAAAAGTGGTGTAAAAATTGAATAAAGTCATGTTTCTCACAATAAATACAGCTCTTATCCAACCAACCATCGAAGTTTTAACTTTTGGCCGGTATCCAAGTTCTTCCGCTACTTTTAAAACTTGAACTTTTGTCTCTTCACTTATACCTTTGTCGTTTCTTTTGTTTAATACAAAAGAAACAGTAGTAGTAGAGATCCCTACTTTTTTTGCAATATCAGATATTGTTGGTTTTTTTGCCATAATTAATATTTCCCTAATTTTAACCCTTTTTCTACAAAAATTTATAAGTTTTATAATTACAAGTGTGGGGAATCAAGTGTATATTCAGCCCCTCTTCTTTTTCTACAGGTATTTCCCCCCATAATTTTTTACCGATAGCATTGAGATTATTGCCTGCAATATTTCCTGCATCTCTACCTTTGCTCTGGCAACTTTTACTACCGGATTGTTTATATTTTTTTAGTAAATCCATATCTGCTTTAATTCCTATAACATGCAGATAGTCAATTCCGGTCTCAATATTTTCATTAATCAACGGCTCAATATAATCGTATGAGTGCATTATTACAAGTTTACATTCCTTTATAATTTCTGAAACAAAATTCAAAGCAGCAATTATATTAAATTCAAAGCAAGTGGCAATAGCAAAATAATTTTTTTTTCTAAGATTTTTATTAACATGAAACTGTTTTATTTTACTCAATTTTCGGATATTGTCCGTTAAAAAATGTCCAAATAATCCAATATTGTCAATAGATTTCATGTTAACAATATTTAATATTTGCTCTCTCCAGGTCAATTGTATCAATTTACTTCACCTTTATGTAGAAGTATTAAAAACTTCTTAATGTTAATATATATAGCTGTTATATAGAGAATTTAATGAATATAAGATAAAAAACTATTGTTTGAGCACCGGTCCTGCAGGGAGAGGTCCTGCAGAAGGATAAATGTTTCTCAAATTTTCTCTTTGAATGAGGCACTGCATGAGTACAACTCCTAATGAAGTTTCGCTTTCTCCATTTCCATAAGCTTGAAGACTTGGAGTAAGTTCAACTGGATTGACCCATTTACCATCAGGCAAATAAACTGCCAATCCCGGAAGAATGCTTCCTTTTATGTATGGACGCACCCATGATTCAGAAAGAAATCTGTCTCCGAATCCATACACTAGAGATGTTGCAAACGGATTGACACCAAAGATCCAGTCCATTACATGCTCTGCAACATAAAATCCCTTCTGGTATTTTTCAGGATTGATCGTATAAATACGGTACAGAAAATTTGAATTTCTAACCCAACGCGAATTTGGACCATATCCTCCAGTTTGAATTTCCCAGTGGTGAAACGGTCCATGATGTTCCTTGTTCCATTGCATTAGTATATCATAATATTGTTGCCATAAACTCATTACACTCGTCTGAATATCCTCTGGTAATTGTGAGTAATGCCTCATCATTGAAATTAATGCTAATTGAGTGCTTCGATTATTTATTGATTGTCCATTAAATTTACCTTCCTTCTTAATCCACGCTCCAGTTTTTTGTTCAATTTTAGCATCTTTTATCATGGAAAATGCTTTGTCTTTACATTCTTCTGAATTCGTAAGAAAATAAAGTTCTAGTGCTAATATCATTTCATCTTCACTCCAGCCGTGGCGATAGGTTATATTTGACTCTACCCAGTCATTTGGATGTCCTTTTACCCATTCCCAACCCGATGTTGCAGATTTAAGAACTTTTTCCGCCATCTTTTTATCAGTGTTTTTTATAATCTGATACGATTGAGCTAATGCCCCTGCAACTGCAGCAGTTGTACCAGTTGTTTTATTTGCACAAAATGTTGCAAAAGGCCATGAACCATCATGATTCTGAATATTAAGCAAATATTTAATTCCGTAAAGCATTTCATTTATCAGATGTTTTTTCAATACATCATCTTTGCATAAATCATAGGTAAAAACAAGTTGACGCAAAACCTCTGAAATAGGCTGAATCGCGCTTGACCATCTATCAGTATGATCCCAGCCTCCTAAATATTTTGCAGTAATTTTCTCTTTTGTAATGGTATCTTTATTTGTTTTAAAATCTCTGATAACAAAATAAGGTTGAGTTAGGCATTCAACATGATCCCAATTATCATTATGGGCCCAGTAACCTACAAATCCTTTGCCGTCAATCATATCAGATAGATGAGTTACATCAGAACCACCCCGATGACGGAAATTTACATAAGCGTCATCTGCAATATGCACATCAGCACCATCTCCGTTGCATTCCAGAAGAAAGTCTCCCGTTTTTTTCAGAGGAGTTAAGTTAATTAGATAATAATGAAGTTTATACATGTACCCCGCATAAATAGAATTTCCTGATAGTATTTCCTTTCCTGACTCTTGATCAGATACTTTCCATGCCGGTGGGGTGTCAAGTTTATTTTTTCTTATAAGATATGCCCATTTCTGAGGTGCTTCAGGAACCCAGCCAATTTCGGAAACTGCTAAAAAATCAATGGCAAAATCACAGACAGGCTCAACACTCCAGCTCATAGTCAAATCCCCAGGTTTATAATCAGCAAGTTTAACAGGATGCATTGCCTCTGCCAAAATATCTACACCCATATGCTTAGGTAATTGAAGTACTTTGCCGGCTCCTTTGTTAAGTAATGTATAATAGCCGGTTGGGGAAACTAAAGAAATCTGCCATATTGAGTTATTTCCATTCGGTTTTTTTGTTCCATGTACATAAATTGAGTTATCGTTTCTTGTATCGTGTTCTATTCTTATATATCTTCCTGTAACTGGTTTATCTAATTTAACTGTATACAATGAACTAGGGATTTTCAAAGTACCCCGCCACACTTCTTTTTCAGCATTATTTTTGATAATAACAGATGCTCCGTTAAGGCGTCCCGATACAAAACCTCTTATACTAATTGTAATTTTTGAAATATCAGAAATATCTTTCCCTAAATCTAAGTCTAAATACGGATGCACTTCCTGATTTGTATTTGAAAAAGTATTATTATTATTATCAATAGCCTTATCCGGGCCATAAGCAGGATTATTATAGTAAGTAGAACTTTGTGTTGCTTTTGTGCTTTCAGATATAAGATTTTCTCCTTTTTGATTGAATACTTTGATTTCCTGCATTTCAATCATTTTTAAGGATTTCAATTCAGGCATTGCTGTAAGATAACATTTTTCAGAACCATTTTGCGTATAAAGTCTGTATTCTCCCTGAAGCTGATTAACAGGTTCAAATTTAATTCTTTGCTGATAACCGGGGACAGGACCTTGAAACTGTTGAGTTACAACTTGCCCAGGTGTAATTATTATTGCCTGACCGTTAAAACTGTTTTCGATTCTGTAAGTATTGTCAATTTTATTTGGTTTCCAGTATTTTCCGCCATGCCATGTCCATTTTCTTAAAGTTTTTTTCTCATTGTTTTTTTCCGCGCATATTATCGGAGAATTTATGAAATAACATAGTGTAAAAAAAAGAAAAAGAGATCTAATTAAATGTCTAGAAAAAGTTCGTTTATTGTGCTTCGTCATTTTTTATCCTTCTTATTTGTAATGTTTAAATTTTACTTCGGATAAATATAGTAACATTTACCAATATTTCAATGATAAAAAGCTTTTAATCAAATTTTACTGCCATTAGACCGAGCCTGACCACACACAAAATTTTTTTAATTCTTTCCGGCTATATTAAGCTTAATATTGCTTTTTATATGAGGAAGCTTCAGGTTGCTTGATAAGTATTCCCCGGAATTTACCCATTTTTTTGTAAAAATTATGTTCTGCGAGTCAGGTGCGGAAGGTAATTTAGAATTCAGGAACAGGTTGATTCTTAACTTGTGCTGTGTTTATTTCTTAATATTTAAAATTTCAAATTCAGTATAAAGAATTAGTAAAAAACAAGTACAACGGTAAATAAATGTGATGACTACAGTATCCGGCACGGATGTTCTATTTACGCCCTTGCTGAGGAAAATAAAAACATCACCAAATATTTCGTATCATTGCTCATTATGAATAGTCGCTATTAGGCAAGATAACTACTTTAAATGTACTAAGAAGGATGATTTTGCGTATCGTTTCTTTAGAAAAATTTGGAGACGGGTTTGATTATTATTCATATTACTTCCAAGTTTTTAAAGATTTTTATAAGAAAAGTGGGAGTATCCCGGGAGATTGTGTATCAAGTCTTCCGGAATCGAGCATAGTATTTATAATTAGTATAAGTTTTTGTTTGTCGTGCGGGAGACGGCCTTTTAACGGGAGCGGGTTTGACGCATGGTTGGCAGTGAAAACAGTTCTTTTCAGATTCAGTTCAGCGACAATTGAAAGTAGTTCATTAACTGCATCGAATTCTGATAAAGGTTTATATTCTTTAAAAATAGGGGTGTTGTTTACTTCAATAAATCGTAGAATAGAGAGAAGGTTAGGCTGCATTTTATTAAGTACTAGAGAGGTTTTTTCAGCGTGTTCCTGAGAGAATTCTTTACCTCCGAGTCCGAGTAGAGCCATTACAGAAGATTTTAGACCGGTTTTATGGAGAAGTTGAATAGCTTCAGTCATTTCATCAGCTTTTTCATTTTTTCTGACCAGTGTTAGAATTTTATCTGACCCGCTTTCAAGTCCTAAGTATAGAGTATTGAGTTTCAATTTTTTAAAAGATTCAAGTTCTTCGGGAGTTTTGGAAAGGATAGAGCTTCCATTTGAATAAAGATTAACTCTGGAAAGATTTTTAAATTCAGAGTTGAGTAGTTCGAGAATATTTTTCAGGAAATTAAAATTCAAGTTCATTACATCGCCGTCTGCAAGAAAAATTCGGCGTATTTCTGGATAGATTTTAGCAGCAGCTTTTATTTCTGCTTTAATAAGTGAAAAGTCTTTAATTTCATATTTTACACCTTTGTACATTCCGCAGAATGTGCAGGTATTATGAGGACATCCGTAGGATATCTGAAAAATCAGGCTGTCAGCTTCCGCTGGTGGTCTGAATAATGGATTTTTAAAATTCAATGTTTGCACCTTTTAAATTTAATTCAGGGATAAAAAGCAAAAAAAAAAGTATGCCCGGAAAGAGATTTTCCGAACATACTTAAATGGAATGGTTATTAGTGAGTAATTGAAATAGTTGGCAGGTATGGAGTTCCGTCTGCTCTGTACATAACTCCTATTCCAATTTTATTATTGATAACTAAATAGTACGCACCTGGTTCAATTTTACCTTCTTTATATGAAGCGGATATTCTTCCAGGTGTTCCAATTGTTCCAGACTGGAACGCTTTTTTATCTACTTTTAGTTTTACTACTTTACCACCAGCTACAGGTTCTAGGCTGACTTTAGGAGCTTTAGTTCCAAAGTAGTTTCCTGAAATAAGAATATTTGTACCTGTATGAGAGACAGATTCAATTTCAGGAGGAGTAAGTTGGACCTGAATTGCAGGTAGGTCTTTAAATTTATCAGAATCAGTTTTTCCTGCTACCATCAGTTGAACCGTTTGAGGAATTTGCAGACCTGCTACGATATATGCATTATAACCGCTTTTAACAGCTTTTTTATCATATATCGGAACTTTTTTGCTCCATGTTCCAATTGCTAATGTTTCAGTAGAAGATTTATCTTTTTTCAGAGAAACCTTTTTATCTTTACTTCCAGAGTGAACTGTTCCATAAATTTTAGGAGTTTTTGCAAATGATATACCAGGTAGTCCTGTTACATCATTTGGAGTAATGCTCACCTTGCTGCCTAATGTTACTTTTTGGATATTAACAGAAATTGTTACAGTTGCAATATTACTGTTGTTTTCTCCATCATTAGCTCTATATGTGAAATTATCATTACCGGAGAATCCTGCAATTGGAGTATATGTAAAACTTCCATCAGCATTTAAATTTAAAGTACCATGAGCCACATCATCTTCAAGAATTACGGATAACTCATCTGGAGTATTATCAATATCTGTATCATTTTCTAATATTCCTGGAGCGTTGACGGTTAATAGCTGTCCGATTGATGTTGAATAGTCATCATCAACAGCGACAGGAGGGGTATTCGCTTCAGCAGCGCTGAAATCTACACCGTTTTCATTAGCACCGTTAATTGTTATATTTCTTGATTGCGGATTAAATGTATAACCGGTAATGGAAGGAGTGACGGTATAAGTATCATTAATTAGTCCACCTATGGTGTAGTTCCCGGAAGCATCAGTAATAGCGGAATGACCATCGTCTGCTTCAACAGTTACACCTGCTTGAATATCGCCAGACACTGTACCTGAAATAGAATAGGTATTTGGAGGCGTAGCTTTAAAAGTAGCAGTAACTGTAATATCAGCAGCTGGCATTATAACAGTAGTTGTCGGGTCATTGACATCGGCAATGTTTGCTGTATCGCCAGTCCATGCATCAAATATTTGACCTGCAGGGACATCTGCAGAAATATTAACAGCATCGCCTTCACTGAAAGAGCCTGATCCTGTTCCATGTTCGACAGTAAGGGTGTAAGTTGAAACTATAGTTGCAGATGTGAAATCTACACCGTTTTCATTAGCACCGTTAACTGTAATATCTCTAGATGCCGGAGTGAAAGTATAACCGGTAAGAGAAGGAGTGACAGTATAAGTACCATCAACAAGACCTCCAATAGTATAATTACCAGAAGCATCTGTAATAGCGGAATGAGCTGCATCCGCTTCAACAGTTACACCTGCTTGAACATCGCCGGACACTGTACCTGAAATAGAATAGGTATTTGGAGGCGTAGCTTTAAAAGTAGCAGTAACTGTAATATCTGCAGCTGGCATTGTCACAGTAGTTGTCGGGTCATTGACATCTGCAATGTGAGTTATATCGCCAGTCCATGCATCAAATACCTGACCTGCAGGGACATCTGCAGAAATGTTAACAGCATCGCCTTCACTGAAAGAGCCTGATCCTGTTCCATGTTCGACAGTAAGGGTGTAAGTTGAAACTATACTAGCAGATGTAAAATCTACACCGTTTTCATTGGCGCCGTTAACTGTAATATCTCTAGATGCCGGAGTGAAAGTATAACCAGTAAGTGAAGGAGTGATAGTATAAGTACCATCAACAAGACCGTCTATTGTATAATTACCGGAAGCATCTGTAATAGCGGAATGAGTAGCATCCGCTTCAACAGTTACACCTGCTTGAATATCGCCAGACACTGTACCTGAAATAGAATAGGTATTTGGAGGTGTAGCTTTAAAAGTAGCAGTAACTGTAATATCTGCAGCTGGCATTGTCACAGTAGTTGTCGGGTCATTGACATCTGCAATGTTTGCTGTATCGCCAGTCCATTTGTCAAATACCTGCCCTGCAGGGACATCTGCAGAAATACTAACAGCATCGCCTTCATTGAAAGAACCTGAACCTGTTCCATGTTCAACAGTAAGAGTGTAGCTTGAAGTTCCAGTAGCAGATGTAAAATCTACACCGTTTTCATTAGCACCGTTAACTGTAATATCTCTAGATGCCGGAGTGAAAGTGTAACCAGTAAGAGAAGGAGTGATAGTATAAGTACCATCAACAAGACCGTCTATTGTATAATTACCAGAAGCATCTGTAATAGCAGAATGAGTAGCATCCGCTTCAACAGTTACACCTGCTTGAACATCGCCGGACACTGTACCTGAAATAGAATAGGTATTTGGAGGTGTAGCTTTAAAAGTAGCAGTAACTGTAATATCAGCAGCTGGCATTGTCACAGTAGTTGTCGGGTCATTGACATCTGCAATGTGAGCTGTATCGCCAGTCCATTTGTCAAATACTTGCCCTGCAGGAATATCCGCTGAAATATCAACATCATCGCCTTCACTGAAAGAACCTGATCCAGTTCCATGTTCGACAGTGAGGGTGTAAGTAATAGGAGCAGTAGCGGATGTAAAATCGACACCTGTAACATTTGCACCGGCAATAGTTGTATTCGCTGTAGGCGGAGTGAAAGAGTAACCGGTAAGAGAAGGAGTGACAGTATAAGTACCATCAACAAGACCGTCTACTGTATAATTACCGGAAGCATCTGTAATAGCGGAATGAGTAGCATCCGCTTCAACAGTTACACCTGCTTGAATATCGCCAGACACTGTACCTGAAATAGAATAGGTGTTTGGAGGGGGAGCTTTAAATGTGGCTGTGATTGAGACATCTGAATCAGGCATGGTAATTGTTGTTACTCCAGCATTGACATCGGCAATGTTCGTTGTATCACCAGTCCATTTGTCAAATACCTGACCTGCAGGAATATCCGCTGAAATGTCAACAGTAGTTCCTTCTGTATAGTTTCCAGAACCTGTTCCGTTATTTACAATTAGAGCATGTAGGGTTTTACTTGAAAAATCAATGCCTGTTTCATCTGCATCATTGATAGTTACGCTTTGATTTTCTGGGGTAAATGTATATCCTCCAAGGGAAGGAGTAACTGTGTAGATTCCATTTGTTAATCCTGTTATTGAATAATTACCGGAAGCATCTGATACAGCAGAATGGCTACTGTCTACTTCAATGGTTATTCCAGAAGGCTCATCACCGGTAATTGTTCCGGAAATAGAATAAGTTGGAATTTTAACATCGATTACAACAGTTGCAGTATCAATATCTATACCGTCTGAAAGAGTATATTCAAAATGATCCTCTCCGACAAAAGAATGTATCGGGTCATAGTCAAAGGAACCATTGGGGTTCAGAGTTAAATTCCCATGTGAAGGTGGGTTAAGTAGTGATACAGTGAGGGAATCTTGGTCAACATCATAATCATTACTTATAACTCCATTAGAACTAGTGACGGAAAGAGAGACCCCTTTTGCTGTTTCGTAAGAGTCATTGATTGCAACAGGTGGATTATTAGTTCCAGTTGTAGTTACATTTAATGTTACTTTTGCAACTTCGCTATCATGGTATCCATCATTAATAGTGTATTCAAAAGAATCTGAACCGGTAAAAGTATTCTCGGGATCGTAAGAGAATGAACCATCTGCATTAAGAGTAAGGGATCCATGTTGGACATCTGTTTTTAAAGAAGCTGTTAAAGGATCACTTTCTGGGTCATTATCATTATTCATAATTCCTGGAGCAGGAATGGATAGTACATCATTTTGAGAAAGAGAATATGTATCATCATTAGCTACAGGTTTTTTGTTTTCAGTGACATTAATATTGACAATAGCAACATTGCTGTCATCTGTTCCGTCATTTGCAACATAAGTGAAATGGTCAAGTCCTGAGTAGCCAGGATTTGGAGTATAAACAAACGAACCGTCAGTATTAAGAGTTACATTCCCATTGGATGGTGCGTTTCCGAACACAGCAGTAATTGCATCACCGTCCGGATCGATGTCATTATCTAGAACTCCTGGAATTGGAATATTCAGAGTATGATCCTGCATTATTTCATAGGAATCGTCCAATGCTATTGGAGGAGTATTTACCGTTCCGTCATTTATAGTAAGATGAACTGTAGTTATATTCCCGTAAAAGACTCCGTCATTTGCTCTATATGTAAATTCATCATCGCCAGTATAGCCAGGCGCCGGAACATATTCAAATGAACCGTCTTGATTTAAAGTTAAAGAGCCTTGAGAAACATCACTTATAAGTTCTGCGTAAAGAGTATTTCCATCGACATCAATATCATTATTCAGGACACCGTTTGGAGGAACATTAAGAGTTGTATTAATTGCCATGGTATATGCATCTTTATATGATATAGGAGGATTTTTAGTATCAATGACATTGATGTTTACCTCTGTTCTCTGGCTAGATTGAGTACCTTGTAGAAGCATTAAGGAATCAGAATTTACATAATAAAAAGAATCAAGACCCTCAAAGTTGCTGTTTGGATCATAAGTGAAACTTCCGTTCCATGCTAGTGTAGTTGTTCCGTTTGAAGTTCCTGTCTCAAGGAATGAATAGACGATTGAATTGTCAGGATCATAGTCATTTATCTGGATTCCAGGAGGTGCAATAGATAATGGAGCAAATTCTTTAATTAAGATATATTCATCATTTAATGCGATAGGAGCGGTATTAACTTTTATTTTAACAATTGTTGTTTTTGAAAAAGTGTAATTGTCGGCGCATTTATAAGTGAAAGTGTCGTATCCGTAGAAGTTTTCAGAAGGTGTATATGTAAAACTTCCATCTGAGTCAAAAATGAGACTTCCGTATTTTGGAGGTTCTACGACTCTTGCAATCAGATCTGTGTTTGGGTCTTGGTCGGTATCATTTTTTAAGACACCATTAATTGCTTCCACTTCAAGTTTATTATTTTCTTTGACTGCATATTTATCTGTTTCTGCGATAGGAATATGATTCCCGTTAAGGCTTAATTGTGTTTTTCCTGTTACTATAAGAGTGAAATATGGATTATCGGGGTCATTTGTTGCAAAAGTTACTTTTGCAGAGCTTGTTGCAGAAGGTGTTTCAGATCTGAAAGAGAGTTCGAAGTCAGAGCTTTCACCGGAATGTAGAATTGTTTTTCCATGTTTAATTATATGGAAGTATTCTTCACTTGGTCCAGTAATTGAAAAAATTGGGCTGCCATCAATAATCAAATCTTCTTCACCGTTATTAGTTATTGTAAAAGTATTAGTAGTACTATACCCAGTATTAACAGTGCCGAAATCAGTACCGTTTGAAGTGCTAGGAGGTGCAGCATTAGATATTACAGTTCCTGAATAAGAGACTTTTACCTTTGGGGGTGCGACTGGATTCCCTTCAATTGTTAACTCCAAATAGTATTTTTTTTCATCAATAGTAATTACTGCGGTACCTTTCTCTGCTCCAATGGGTGGGTTTTCAGCAGTAATTGAAAAATTGAGACTATCTCCAGGAGCGAGAGGTAATGAACTGATAGCGCTGGCGCTAAAAATGGAATTGGAATTGGAAAAATCTATTGAAATATCATCAATAGGAGTTAAACCAGAATTATAAATTCGGAAAAAGTTTGTTTTATACTTTCCAACTAGTCCGAAATCAGTTCCTGCTTCGGGATTAGGTTCTGATTTACTTGGGATATATATACCGTGAATTCCAAAAACTTTTGCATAAATATTGGCATCAGGAGGTATAATTGTCAGGTCAACAGTAATGTCGGCAGAGTCAAGGTTTCCATCATTGACATGATATGTGAAGGAATCGTGTCCAACCCAGTTAGGATTTGGCTCATATGAGAAGCTCCCATCATTGTGTAATTTCAGGTCGCCGTGTGAAGTTGTTTCAGAAATAAGTGCTGAGATAGGAGAATGTTCATAATCTCCATCGTTTAATAAAAGACCTGGAGTTGAAACAGTTAAAGTTGAGTTCATTCCTAGTTCAAAAGAATCAGGACATCCGTAAGGAGGATTGTTAAACCATTTTGTATGCAAGTAATTATTTACATTATCTATCAGATTGTCATTTAGTACAGTATCATAAGCAATAATTTCGAGAATTTCCCCTTTCCAGTTTTTACCTGCTTCGACTCCGAGTCTATCCATTGAAATATTATCAAAAGACAGTGCTGTACCATTAGTTTTCATTGCAATCTGATGGAATGATTCGAGAGGTAATTTCGTAGTTGTTCCGTCAATTTCATTTTTATCCAGATAGGTTTGTCCATTGAGTATACCAGGGTTTGTATTGTCCGGATCCCATAAATTACCATTAGTTCCACGGTAGAAATCAGCATTTGTAGAATCGCCTAAGAAGAAGTGAAGTTCTTGATTGTCTGTTTCTCTTAGAACCCAGAAAACTGTGCGTATATTGGTGTCGCGGCTATTTAGTTCAAAGTTGTCATCTTCTCCATCAAAAACTATGCCAGGTTTTCCATTTAGAATATGAAGAGTATATGACGGTTGTTTTGTTGTATCACTCTGAACGGCATCATTTGCTCTTGGTGATTTGTCGACCCAAGTTGATAATGGACCTTCTGGTACTATTTCCCCACCGTTTGTAGGATCATTTGCATCCAGCCACAATCTGCACCCAACTATATCTGTGGGTTGGAAAGCTGCGTTAACTTGTAGGCATGTACTAAAGAATAGTACTCCAGCGATTAGAATAAACAATCGATTCAATTTCATACTTCCTCCTAGATTAGGATTAAAAATGTAATAAAATAATAATATACATTTATTGAACGCTTTTTTGGGTTTTCATACGATTTCTGTGCTTTAAAAAAATCTCAATATCGGACATATTGAAATCCACCTAACTTAAAAATATCACGAATTAAAAAAAAAGCAAGTAAAAAAATAAAAAAAATAATATTGCTTAATATTTTTTTGTAAGTAATAGAAATAAAAGGGGTTGTCTGTAAAAAGAGAGTAGTTTTTTATTGTGTATTATTTAAAATAATTCAGAAAATGTATTATTTTGTATATACAGAGCCGTGTGTTTTTCTAATTTGAAGGAGAGTTTATGGACAGAGTCTATTAACAAGTTAGATTTATCTGTAATTTTTCTTTGTGTTGATGAATTAAACTTTAAAAAAATGATTTTTTTTTTTGAAGTGCTATAGTAAGAAAAATTGTAAATTTTGTTTCTATCCCCGTATTTGTAAGGGAAGGATTCATCAGGAAATACTGTAAAGGAAAGGTAAACATGGATAAAATTAATATGCAGGCGGTAATGGACCAGGCAACAATTATGATTATGGAATATGGGCCAAGGCTTCTTTTGGCTTTGGTTACTCTTTTAATCGGATTGTGGATAATAAGAAGAATCGTGAATATTGCGGACAGAGCTTTATTAAAGGGAAATACAGATAAGACCCTTATTCTTTTTACCAGAAGTCTAATCAGTTGGGTTTTGAAAATTCTTCTTTTATTAAGTGTTGCATCTATGGTTGGTATAGAAACAACATCTTTTATCGCAATATTTTCTGCAGGTACTCTTGCTGTGGGATTGGCGTTGCAGGGGAGTCTTTCGAATTTTGCGGGTGGAGTGTTACTACTACTTCTTCGCCCGTATAAAGTAGGGGATCTCATTGAAGCTCAGGGGTATCTTGGTGTTGTAAAAGAAATTCACATTTTCAATACGATTCTTTTAACGCCTCAGAATAAAACAATTATAATACCAAACGGACCACTTGCTGGAGGTACAATCGTAAATTATACGGAGGACGGGCATTTAAGAGTTGACCTTACAATAGGGATTTCTTATGATTCAGATATTAAAAAGGCTAAAGATGTACTGATGCGAGTAATGGAGGAAAATCCGAAGGTCCTTAACGAACCGCCTCCGTTTGTAGGTCTTGCAGAATTTGATGACAGTTCTATTAACTTAGCGGTGAGGCCATGGGCAAATGTTGCTGATTATTGGGATGTATTTTTTGGAGTAAATGAATCCATAAAAGAAGCTTTGAATGAATCTGGCATAAAAATACCTTTTCCTCAAATGGATGTTCATGTAACAAATAAAAATAAAAACATTGAGCAGAAATAAGCTTTTTGAACTTTATTACTTGAAATATATGTTGTTTGCATCTATAGTATGAATGCACTTTGGTTAGGTGCAGGGCAACAGAAATCTTTTAAAAAGTAAGAAAGGGAGATTGGAAATGAAAAAAATTCCAAAGTATCTGCTCGCGGTGTCGTTGTGTTGCAGTGGTTTAATTACTACTGCATCATTTGGCGATGACTCAGATTTAAGACCGGTTTCCGACAGGTATGTTATGGCGAAGAATAGTGAGATTGATGCTTTTCACGATAAAAGCATTGCAGGTATTCTTTCAAATGACATTATTCCTGAGGGAGAACAGGCATTGATTGAAGTAATGTCAATGCCCCAAAACGGGGTATTGGAATTGAATACTAAAACTGGGCAGTTTATTTATAAACCCAATGTAGATTTTGTAGGTACAGATTTTTTTAAATATGCACTTGTAAAAAAGAGTGGACTAACAGGTATAGCACAAGTCTCATTTGTAGTTAAGAGTAACGGTGGTAAATCAGGGAGTTTTGATAATCATGAAGTTACGGGTGGTTCTACTGTCAGGTTACAGGTTAGAGCAGGTGAGGTTAACAAGGTATATGCAGAAGCTGACGGCAAACGATTTAGAATGCGGTTAAGGAAAGGCGTAGAAAATGCAGTTGCTTTATTCAGTAAGAAATGTTATAGGCATCGTATTAGGAATAAAGAGCTTTTCAATGCTGTTCCTGGAGAGGATAAATTAGCTTCAGTTGTTGTTGAAAAGAAAGATGGAACTAAAGAAGTTTTCAGTGTCAGAGTTGCGTGCCCTAAAGTTTCTAATGTATATATACAAGAGGGTGGAAAGATTATAGTTAAAGGTAAATATTTTGGAGCAAAGCCAAAAGTTTTTTTACTGGATGAGGAATCTCAGAAGCTAATAAAAATGAAACTTGTTAAAGGGGAATTACGCTATCGCAATTCTAAAGGGAAACTTGTCTGTATGGATGAAGATACAGGAGATAGTGAAGCAGTTTTAGTATCCAGGAAAGAGTTAGTTCATTCAAGATACAAAGTTATGTTAATGAACAATATTGGTCTTGGGGTTAATGTAGAAACAGAAGGGATTCCGGAACTTATTCTTGAATAGATTCCTTTAAAGACTCAAAAGCCATCAGAGAGTAGCACAAACGGTTTTGTCGTTTGTGCTTTTTTATTATATTTTTATTTCATACTGTTAGGGATATATATTAGGTTTTATTATATATTTGTCTTTTTTATGATAAGAGAGATGAATGTAAAAAGGGAAAATAGCTCTTTGAATTGGAATTAATCGTGAGAGGTTCAGGGTTTATTATTAATTTACAGTTGCAGATTAATATATTTTATGGAGCTGCAGATTGTAATAAAAAGGTTTAATTACTCGTAGTAAGTTGCACCGGCCCCGGGAGATTCGCACACTCTGACTTTTTTAACCTTGACAGTATTGGAATTAAAAATTTTACTTAAGCGTACATAGACATATTGTGCAATTATTTCACTCGTTGGATTTTGAGATTCAAACTGAGGTAAATCATTCAAGCAAGTATGATCAAGGTCATTAATAATATTCAGCAGCTCCTTTTTTAAAAGTCTGAAATCAACGGCAATTCCGACTTTATCAAGAGACGAAGAAGCAATATAAGCCTCTACAGTCCAGTTGTGACCGTGAAGATTAGCGCAATCGCCGTTATAACCTTTTAGAAAATGAGCTGCAGAAAAATCCTTTTTTATATCAATTTCAAACATTTAAATTAGCCGCCGAAAGAATTCCAGGCATCGAGGTCATTTTTCTTTCTGAGTTTCGGATCAATTTTTTTAGGTGGTTCAAGTTCGCCCTTATTAGGTTTCCGCTGTCCTTGTTCTGCTCCCTGTGCTTCCTCAGTACCGCCATTATCAGAAGGAGAAACTCTTATAGCAGTTTTCTTCCCTTTTTTAGACTTTCTTTTTTTAGATTTTCGTCTTTTGCCTTTTCCTTTTGTCGAAGCAATAGCCTTTTGACCTAACATCCCATTTAAAGGTATAACTTTTACAGGAGTAAAACCGTCGTTTGCACTTGTTAACTGCAGTTGAACATCTTTTACTTTTCCTGGTGATGTCAGACGGAATCTTAAGGAATAATACGGTGTTTTGCCACGAGGAGGCATTGGAACCTTAAATAGCATTGTATATTTTTTATCCGGTCTGGTTTTTCTGATTTCCCATATATCTTTGTCAAAAGCACCTGTTGGTGTCATCAGTGCAATGCATGGAAATTCATCCGCACCATATACCAAATAATAATCATAAATACTTAAAGAGCGTCCCTGGTCTACATTGACCGTTATTAACGCATAACCCGGATCTGCAATGTTGAGCTCAGGTTCATATTTACTCTGATTTTTTATGGTTATTTCTGATTCTTCACAAGGCATTAATTCCGCCCGTAAAATGTTTCCCGCATAAAAGCGCCTGCTGTCTGCTTTTGCAAACGGAAGGACCGTTAAAAAAAATGTCGCTACTAATAAGTTGATTAAGTTTTTCATATAGACTCTCTCTGTTTATTATTTATTCATGGTATTTAGCCACTTAATATAGCAGTGATTATTGAAATGGCAAATGATATGATGTAATATATTTACTTAAAAGTGCGTTTTTTTTGATTTTTATTTTAAAAAATTCCTTTTTGGTGTATATTTAACATCCTGTTTGAAAAAATATCACGGAAAATTAATTATTATTTTTGGAATAAATTTATGGAAATAAAAGAATTGACATATTTGGGGCCGGAGGGAACTTATACACAGCAGATAGCTGAAATGTGTTTTGGCGATACAGTGCCTATGCATCCTGCCTCAACTATTTTTAATGCCTGTGAATATGTAAAAAGTAATTTTGGTACTTATGCAGTAGTTCCAATAGAAAATTCATCGGGAGGCTCAATTATGCCTACGATTGATATTCTTTTAAATGAAGAAAATCTTGCAGTTGTAGAATATATGACATTAGTTGTCCGTTTGGCTTTATTAGGGTCGGATAAAAATAAAATAAAGCATATTTATTCACACTTTGCACCATTTAAGCATTGTGCCGGTTGGCTGAAAAGTAATTTTCCTCATGTTCAATGTCATGAGGTTTCTAGTACAGCAGAAGGAGCCAAAAGAGCTCAGGATAATCCAGAAGCTGCCGTTTTAGGTTCAGTCAGACTCGCAAATTATTATAATGTAAAAGTATTAGAATATCCGATAGAGCAAGATATAGTAAACGAGACAGAATTTGTTCTTATAACTAATACAGAAACGAATAAAGGTAATAATGTAGGTGAAAAGAGCAGTTTGGCAGTGGAGTTGAAGAATGGGCCTGGAAGTCTTTGTTCATTTTTAATACCTTTTAAAGATGAAGGTGTAAATTTAACCAGGATTATTTCCAGACCGGTATATGGAGTGCCGAGTGAATATGCATTTTATATAGATATAAAGGGAAATAAAAATGATAGAGCTGTAAAAGAGGCTTTGAAGTCTGCTTCTACGCATTGTGATTCTTTGCGGATTATTGGTTCTTATAAATTTGCTGGAAAATTTTATTCTTGAAAATAATGGAGATAATATATATGAGAAAAATAACTTTCTTTTTGTTAATAGGTATATTAGTAAATACTTTGAATTTTGATATTTATGCTGAGATGTCATCTAATGACACAAAAGTTGCTCGGAAGATGTGGCTTGAGGGGTTTGATAACTACGATAAGGCGAAGAAGGATAGTGAAACGGGGAATTACAAAGAGTCTCTGCAGGAGTTTAAGGATGCGTTGAAATTATTTGAGAAAATCAAGAAGTTGTATCCTGATTGGAATAAAGCATTAATTGATTACCGTATCAATGTGTGCAGGTCAAAAATAGTTGAAGTAAAATCTGATATGCAGAAAAATCAGCTTCAAGGTTCTCAGATGGAATTAGATGTTGAAAACCTTAAGTTAAAGAAGAGAGTTAAAGAGTTGGAGAAGCAGCTGAAAGAGACAAGGAATCAGCTTGATATTACATTTGCATCTTTAGATGTTGCACGAAGAGAATCAGCAAGGAATGATAAGGTAATTAAGCAGGTAAATGATTTACTGCGTGAAAAAATTAATCTTACAAATAAATGCGCAATGCTGAGGAGTCAAATCACAGAACTTAAGAAGCAGAAGAGTGCTCCAGCGCCTATGCCTGAAAAGGAAGAAGAGTTGAAGCAGGCATTATTACAGCTTGATACGATAAAGAAAGATCGAGATGAATTGCTATCTACAATTGATTTTCAAAAGAAAAAATTTAAGAAAATTATTGAAGAAAGAAATGAACTTTCCTTAAAGCTTCAGTCATTTGAGAATGCAGATAATAACGATAAGCAGAGGCAGACAGATTTAGAGGATGAGATAAAAAATATGAAGCAGGTTACCTTAAAGCTTCAAAAAGAGAAAGATGATATTCTTGTTCAGATGGATAAATTAAGGAAGAAGCAGGCAGATAAAGAGATTATGATCGAGCAGTTGAAGATGGAATTGGAGAAAAGCAGGAATTCAACTCCATCATCAGAAAATGCCACTCTTGACAAATTAACTAAAGATAAAGAACTTCTTATGGTATCTCTTGAAAATGCCAATGAAAAAATTTCATCACAGAACAAAGATATAAAGACTCTAAAAGCAAAAATTGCATTGGCTGAGAATAAAGTAACCACACTAGGAAATACATTAGCTGCGATTGATTCAAAGCGAACAGGTCTTGAATCCGATATGAATATATTAACTAAAAAACTGGCTGATTATGAAAAGGTAATAAAAGAACAAAAAAAGCGTTTAAGAAACCAGAGTATTAATTATAAAAATTTGCAGAAGGATTTTGAGCTTTATTCAAAAACAGTTAGAACAACTGATGGCGATGCTGAAGAATCTAGCAGTTTGGTTCAAAAGCTTGCATCTTCGGAAAAAGAAAAAGAAGAATTAAAGTCCGAGTTGGAAACCGTCAACAGTGATTATGCAAAAATTCAGGAGCAGGTTCAGAATTTGCAAAAGCAGCTTAAGTCTGCGCATGCTGAGGTAAAAGAGCTAGAAAATGGTGCAGCAGCTTTGAATACATATGCTAATAATGATGAGTTAGATGCATTAAAAGAGAAAAATACTAAATTAACTGTTGCTTTAGATTCTCTAAAGATTTCAAATTCTGAATTGGTTACAAAAGTTAATTCGTTGAATGATAAAGTCGAAGAACTTAATAAAGATATTGCACAAAAACAAGTGTTACTTGATAAGGCTCAGAATCTTTGTGAATTGAAATTAAAAGAAAGTGCTGCTAAGATACCACCTTCACCGAAAGAATCTCAAGAGTATATGGCATTACTCAATGAAAATGATCAGTTGAAAGCTTTTGCTCAGGAACAAAAAAATACCATTGCTGAGAATCGGCAGAAGCTTAACTCTATGCAGGCAGAGCTTAAAAAGAAAGATGCAGAAATAGATTTACTGAAAAAGAATTCTGAAAAATCTCAGAATATACAGGATAACCCTCAATTTGTTCAGCTTATGAAGGAAAAAACTGAAATTGAAAATAGCATTGCAGGAATTAAAAGTAAAAATAATGAGTTAAAAGAATTAGTTCAGAAATGCAAAACCGAATTGTCTGAAAAGGATCAAATTATTGAAAAATTGCAGAATGCTGTTGATCATCCGGATCCGATAAATGTTAAAGATTCTCCTGCATATACGGCTTTACTGGGAAAAAATAAAGTTTTAACTAGATTATTGGATGATCAGAAGGAGACTATTCTTCAGATTAGAAGTCAGATTACGATTTTAAAGAAAGAAATTGAGGAAAAGAATATAAGATTAAGTGAGCTTAAACATATTGCAGATACAAATAAAAAGTATAAGGTTGAAGATGATCCGAAATATAAGGAATTGATGGAGCAGAAACAGCAGCTTCAATTGGCATTAGATGCGAAAAATAGTGAGATAAAAAATATCAAAGAGACTGTAGATAAGCTTAAGCATATTGCAGATACAAATAAAAAGTATAATATTGAAGATGATCCGAAATATAAAGAATTGATGGAGCAGAAACAGCAGCTTCAACTGGCATTAGATGCAAAAAATAGTGAGATAAAAAATATTAAAGAGACTGTAAATGACCTGAAGAATGTTGCAGATTCAAATAAAGAGTACAATATTGAAGATGATCCGAAATATAAGGAATTGATGGAGCAGCAGAAGCAGCTTCAATTGGCATTAGATGCGAAAAATAGTGAGATAAAAAATATTAAAGAGACTGTAAATGAACTTAAAAATGAGCTGAAGTCCAGAGAAACACAGATAGCTTCATTAAAAGATTCAAGTAGTGCAAATTCTGATATAAAAAATACACCCGAATATATTGCATTGATGAATGAAAATGATCAGCTTCAAACGATGTTGAATGACAAGTCAAAATCTATCGAATCTTTGAAGAAGAGTGTTGGTGATTTGGAATCTGAAAATGCGACATTGGTAAATCTTAAGCATTCTTATGAAGCTGAAAAAGAGCGAAAGCAGTCGGAAGAGGCAGAAAATGAAAAAGCACATGAGGAAATCTGGAAACTGATTGAGGCTGCAGCAGAAGCAGAAAAAAATGGAAAGACAGATGCTGCAACATGGTATTATGAAACGATTTTGGAGCAGGATCATGAAAATCCGACTGCATTATCCAAGTTAGGTCTGATGAAAGCATCTATCGGTAATTTTAGTGATGCTGAACCTCTTTTGAAAAAAGCAGTTGAAAAAGATCCGAAAAACCTTGAAGCCTTATTGGCGTTAACATTTTGTTATATTAGTAATAAAAAGTACTATAAAGCTCTTTCAATGGCAGCTTTGGCTAATACTGTTAATTCAAATAATGCTACAGTGCATAGATATATGGGGATTATCTGTAGTTATCTTGGATGGTACGATGTTGCTGAAACTGAATTTAGAAAAGCATTCAGAATTAATCCTAAATCGGGAGAAACAGCCTATAATGCAACAGTTAATCTGATAAAAGCAGATATTTCAAAAATCAAAATTGCAAAGCAGTGGTATGATAAAGCAATTGAGCTTGGTATTGAAAAAGACCTTGTCTTGGAAAAGTTATTTCAGAAAAAACTTAAAGAGTTTGCTGATTCTGACAAGAAGAAGCATTCAAAGCTCAGAGGAACCCATTCTTCTAAGAAAATGTCCAAATCAAAGTAAGTTTTTTATTGTTATTATATAGCAAATTTTAAAAACTGCATTATGTTCTTGCATTGATGAGTATAAATTTATAATAATTTAAATAAGGAGTAAGTATGAACGATTCATATTTAGAAAGAGCAATTAAGCAAATTGAGGATCCTAAAGTCCTCTCTATTCTTGCTGCTAAAAGGGCAAGAGAACTTGCTCGTGGTAATAAACCTCTTGTCAGAACAGAAGATAAAGAATATGTTGATATTGCTCTTCTTGAAATTGCTGAGGGCTTAGTTGTTCCTGAATTGGCTGATGAAGAAGATTAATTGCTGAGTAATCAATATTATTTATCTGAAGATTGGTAGCCTATATGGAGTAATGTGTTGCTATGGCTTTTATTTTAGGAATCGAAAGCAGTTGTGATGAAACTGCAGCGGCTGTTTTGAAAGATGGTAAACAGGTGTTGTCTAATTGTGTTTCATCTCAGATTGCTCAACATGCTCCTTTTGGTGGTGTTGTACCTGAATTAGCAGCCAGAGAACATTTGAGAAATATTCAGCCTGTTGTTTCGCAGGCTTTGAAAGATGCATCTCTTTCAGTTGCAGATTTGGATGCAGTGGCTGTAACTAATGGACCTGGTTTACTACCCGCTCTGGTTGTTGGAGTTAATTTTGCTAAAGCTCTGGCTTATATAAATCATAAGCCAATTATCGGAATTAACCATTTCCTTGCTCATATTTACGGTGCGTTTTTAGAGGATAACACACAATTATTATCTGATCCGGCGACTTTCCCTATCGCAGCTTTAGTCGTTTCAGGAGGTCACACATCTATTGTTATAATTCAATCAGATGGAAAGGCGGAGGTTGTCGGTTCAACTCTTGATGATGCCGCAGGTGAGGCTTTTGATAAAGCGGCAAAGCTGCTTGATTTGGGATATCCTGGTGGACCTATTATCGAAGAGAGTGCTTTAAAGGGAAATGCTCTGGCATTTAATTTTCCCCGTCCTTTAACTGGAACTGCTGGTAAAGCTTTAAAAAGTAAACATAAATTTGATTTCAGTTTTTCAGGTTTAAAAACTTCCTTACTCTATCACTGCAGGAAGCAGGGGCTAATTGATTATGATGCGAATATGACGGGAAATGTGTCTGTATGCAGTAATGAATCTTCAGATTTACTGTACGACACAATAGCGTCATACCAGGAAGCAATTATAGATGTTTTAGCCAACAAATTTTCAAATGCTATACAAGAGTTTAATGTAGCAACTGCTGTGCTTTGCGGTGGAGTTGCATGTAATAATGCTCTTAGGATCCGAATTACAGAATTTGTTCAGGATAAGTTGAATGTTAACCTTCTTCTTGCTTCTCCAAAATTCTGTACAGACAATGCTGCTATGATTGCAGGATTGGGTTATCATTATTACCAGGCAAGTTTATTTGATGATGAATGCCTCGATGCCTTTTCTCGACTTCCAAGTCAAAATATGTCTATTCCACTTTCTTTATGAAAATAAAAAAATTCTGCTTTAAAAATACTGTATTGAAATTAAACGCCACACCCCGAATTATGGGGATTCTTAATGTTACCCCTGATTCTTTCAGCGATGGAAGTAAATTTTATGATGTTGATAAAGCTCTTCAGCATGGTGCTTTTATGTATGAACAAGGTGCTGATATTATCGATGTAGGAGGGGAGTCTACGCGCCCTGGTGCCCAAATCATCAGCCCAGAAGAAGAAATAAACCGAGTTGTTCCGGTTGTGTGTGGATTGAAAAAAAAAATACCAGGGGCTGTGATTAGTGTTGATACTACAAAAAGTTCTGTTGCTTACGCTGCATTGGAAGCTGGGGCGGATATTATAAATGATATAAGTGGACTTTCTTTTGATCCGGAAATAGCTAATGCTGTGGCTGAATATAATGCGGGACTTATTCTTATGCATACCCGTGGAACGCCTGAAACAATGTTGGAATTAACAGATTATAGTGATTTAATTTATGATATTTCCAGATTTCTTTTAAATGCTATTGATACTGCAGTTAGCAGAGGAGTGAAACAGGAATCCATTATTATTGACCCAGGAATAGGTTTTGCGAAAAATCATTTACAGAACCTTGAAATTTTAAATAAAATATCCGATTTTATTGCACTTGGTTATCCATTGTTAGTTGGACCGTCAAGAAAATCGTTTATAGGAGAAGTTTTAAAACAGCCGGACCCAGAAAAAAGAATTTTTGGAACTGCTGCTGTAAGTGCCTGGTTGGCTATGAATAAGGTTGATTTTATTAGAGTACACGATGTTTCTGAAATGAAAGATGTCATTTCTTTGATTGAATCAATAATAAAAATTACTTTGTAGTCTTGAACATTTCTTAATTAGTTGTAATTTCTTAACGCTGGAAATAAAAACTTTTTAGAAAGGAAATATTATGAAATATGGTTTATTTTTGCGTTTTGCTACAGTGCTGGTTTTGACAGTGCTTGCGTCGTCATGTTCTACTGTTTCAACTGAATCAGGTAAGGATGTGACTCTTTTGGATGAGGCTACTCAGTTTTCTTATGTGAAAATTAAGACAACGGAAGGGGATATAACTTTACAGTTATTTAATCATGAGGCTCCAAAGTCGGTAAAGAATTTTTTGACCTATCTTAAAGAAGGGCACTATAAAAATACGATTTTTCACCGTGTTATTAAAAATTTTATGATTCAAGGTGGTGGATTTGACAGCAATATGAAAATGCTTCCTACTCATGAACCGATTGAAAATGAGGCGGCAAACGGACTTTCTAATGATAGAGGAAGTATTGCTATGGCCAGAACTGTTGACCCAAATAGCGCTAAAGCACAATTTTTTATTAATGTGAGGGATAATAAGTTTCTGAATTTTAAGGCTAAGACAACACAGGGTTATGGTTATTGTGTCTTTGGTAAAGTTATTGATGGTATGGATGTGGTTGATAAAATCCAGAATGTAAAAACTCATACTGTCAAACAATACAGAAATGTTCCTGAAAAAGATATTCTAATTTATGATATTGAAATTATTCCTGAACCAGTGGAATTGTTGAAAAAAATAAATCAGCCATCAGTCGATTCTGAAAAGGAAAAAATGGAATAGTGAAACGCTGTATATGCTCAATAAGCCTGGAGGATCTACAGCTGGAATTAAGAGATGCCGGATTTCAAAAATTCCGTGCATCTCAAATATTGAACTGGGTATACCGTAATTTTACTCTCGAACCGGATAAAATGCTCAATGTGCCTGTTGGACTTCGGGAGTTTTTGAAGGAAAATCTTCTTGCATCTTTTTTTGAAATAGTTGATATTTCACATTCTGCGGATGGAACAGAAAAAGTTCTTATTAATTTTAAACAGACAGGCGATGCCATAGAAAGTGTCATTATTCCAAGCAGGAAAAGATTGACTTTCTGTTTAAGTACACAGGTCGGTTGTCCTGTAGGATGCAAATTTTGTGCTAGTGGAAAATTAGGACTAAAAAGAAATTTAAGTGCCGGGGAGATTGTTGCACAGTTGATTCTTTGTTCTTCAATTGCAGGAAAAAAACCTGATAATATTGTATTTATGGGCATTGGAGAACCGATGTTGAATATCAACAACTTGATAAAAGCACTTCATTTTATTTCTGACAGTAATTATTTTGGTATGGCTCAAAGGCATATAACTGTATCTACTAGTGGAATTGTAAAGGGAATTTTAAAACTTGCAGAAACCGGCAGGCAGTATAATTTAGCCGTTTCTCTGCACGGACCAACAGATGATTTAAGAGCACAGCTTATTCCCGATAATTTTAGAGAATCTATTACTGATATTATTAAAGCATGTAAACTTTATCGTAAAGAAACTACCAGAATGGTTACCTTTGAATATACATTAATCCGTGATATTAATGATTCTCCTCAACATGCAGAACAGCTTGCCTCATTGGCTCTTAAAACCTTTGCTAAAGTTAATTTAATACCATTTAATTCCGTTTCAGATACAGAATTTAAACCCCCTTTGAAAGAATCTGTAACATCTTTTCTTAATATTCTTTTGCAGAATGATGTACAGGCAACTCTGCGTTATAAAAGAGGAGATGATTCAAATGCCGCCTGTGGTCAACTTAGAAACAGGTTTATGAATATTCCCAACCAATAATTCCTTCGTCCTGTTCAGTTTTAAAGTATCATATGTTTTTTACTTTTCTTAAAAATTTAGTGTAATCTTTTGACTGTGATTCCTTTTTCAGAGACTGAGATAGAGTCAAATTTAATCCAATGTTTAATAATGTTATTAATTAAAGTTAATATAGTGTATGTATATGTAATATATCTACATTTACTTTAATAGTGTAGGCTATATTTTTATATAGTTGGGCATGGTAACTAAAGTATTTAGATTAATTACATCTATATATTGTCATGTACTTGGATTATTTATGAATTATGTAAAAAGTTATCATATAAAATATAAGGTTTTACGGAACCGCAAATTAGAAGGAGAAAAAATGGGTAAAAGAAAAGTATTGACTACATTCTGTGCATTGTTGTTTCTGACAATAATAGGAATGTCAAGTGCACATGCCGCGAAAGCGACAGGTCGGTATGTTAGAGTTAGTTTTGGCGGGTTAGGAGTAAATTCCTACAGTCTGACTGAAATAGAAGTAGTAGCAGGTGGTGTTAATGCATCAGTTGGAAAACCGGTAACAGCATCTTCTGTATATGATGCAGATCCCACCCATGCAGCTGTAAATGTTAATGATGGCATAACAAGTGGCGAAAACAGATGGGCGTCCGGCTACGAAGATCCTGCCTGGATTGAAGTTGACCTTGGATCAGATATGGCAATTGAAAGCGTTTCTATTTATACTTATTATATAGGACGGGAGCAATTGAACGGTTCTCATCTAATTATCAAAAACGATGCTGGTGTTGAAGTTTACAACGGGGAAAATGTTGCAGATGCAAATACTACAATGTATAAGCATACTTTCGACTTTGATGCACCTGATGTATCTCCTTCTGACAGAAGAGATGAGCTTAAACCTACATTTACAGATATTGTTCCTCAAATGGCTGGCGGCGGATATGATAAAGCTTATTTCATGCCTGTCGGTAGTGGTGAATTAGCTGCTACATTCTGCTATACAGACAAAGTTGAAATGCATTTAACAAAAAGTGAATTTTACGGACATGATGCTCAGTCATCAAGTGATGTAACAAACTGGCCTAACAAATTTCATTCACCTGGACATGTAACACTCGA
>Ga0256913_10000027_pt1 | contig 59477 bp, 42 predicted proteins | sample Axial_MatmetaG_FD_185970 | JGI IMG/M metagenome (GOLD analysis project Ga0256913, IMG submission 185970) | Deep-sea worm associated microbial mat communities from Axial Seamount, Juan de Fuca Ridge, Pacific Ocean - Axial_Mat | ecosystem: Environmental > Aquatic > Marine > Oceanic > Microbial... | reverse complement strand
ATCCTAAAACAGGCGAAAGTTCTGTTAAAGTTATTCTGCCTAGCAAAAAACTTGGAGCTGGTACTTATCCGATTGTACTTGACAACAAAGTTGGGATTGCTACAACTCCAGCTGAAAAAGGTACATTACCGGAGATTACTATCAAATAACAGACTAAGTCTAATTAACAGATAAAATCTTTTGCGGGTGCGATTAATTTCGCACCTGCTTTTTTTATCTATCTCCAAATTGACAAATAAGAAATGATGCTAATGCGTCTAATGATTTTATAACTTCCTGTATATTTTCAATTGAAAATATAACTTTAAATGCTATATTAACAATAGTAGATTTAAGCCTTAACTAAATGCGTTAAGGATTTATAACAGAAATCACAAAAAGGAGTATAACAATGAAAAAATTTATTTCTGTACTGAGTATCCTAGTATTTGCTTTAACATTAACTGTGGCTGCAAGAGAAAAAGATAATCCTTTTGAAAAAATCCTGAAAAACATTGATTCTATTAAAACAAAAATTCGCAGTATGAACCCCAATAAAAGTATGAGGAAAATTAAAAAGTTAAAGGAAAAACTTAAAAAAGAGCAAATCCGTCTGGATAAAACGCTGACACGCGTAACAATGCAATTAAACCAGAAAATTGATATGCTTGAAGAAAAACAGGAAAGACTTGATCCAGATAAGGACAAAGAAAAATTTGATGAACTTCAAGCAAAAATTGAAGATATTTCTTTAGAGGTTGATGAATATAAAAGTATGGCGTATCCAAATAAGTCAAAATTCAGATTAAATGATGATGATGCAGATAAAAACAAAGATGACAACTAAATAATAAACATCATTCTGATATCTCATATTTGCCATCGTTACAGAAAAAAGGAATTAAATTTCTGTAACAGATGGCATTTTTTATTATAAAAATAAGATTTCAGACAACTGAAAAATCCACAGCAAATTTCCCGCTAGTTATATTTATTTTGCTGATTTTAACGCAAAAGTTTTTATTTTGGATAAAATAATTAATATCAACAATATAAGCTCCATCTACACATGCTATTCCATGAGGCATAAGATGAAGAGTATCCATTAAAAATTTTGCTACTGACCTGACCCCCCAGGGCAATCCTTCAATGTGATTAATAAACAAAACAGGCATTTCATTCCTTACCGAAACAGATAAGTGGATTTTTAAAGATAAATTGAAAAATGATATTTTTTTTCTTACTCCGACCTCTATCGAATTATTGTCATTAAGTTTCAGCGAAGTGATCCCCTTCCCTGACAAGTTTTTCAAAAGAATAGGAGCAATTTCATTTTCCATCATACTTATACGCATTATTTATCCCTTATTCTTATTCGCTGTTCAGATAATACTAAATTCAACATTGGATACCGCTGGTGATATATAAACTTTTTTCAAATTAACTTTCAAACCGTTCATCTTATGCAGTTTCACCATTGCATCCTTTAATTCAAGCTGATTTAACACCACTTCAACCCCATTTGCATCAATATGGAGCTGGTTATCAACAATCTTGGTTTCTACAGGTACACCAAATTTTGAGATTAACGATAATATTTCATTTGTTTCAGCTTCTAAAACAGCCATTTTCATACTCCTTTTTTTCAATTTTAATCTGAATTATTTGCACATACTACAAGTGCTGCAATTGCTCCGGGGACCCATCCGCACACTGTGAGAATCACCACAATAAGAATTGAGCCGCATCCCTTATCCAACACTGCGAGCGGCGGGAATAAAATACATAATAAAACTCTTATCAAACTCATAATTAAAATCCTCAAACATATTCTTTTGTATCTGTTATTCATATAAGCTACTTTTTTCGGGAAATTCCAATTAATAAAATAAATATCTGGAATTTCTTTGAAAAAAGAGCTGACTATAATGTACCGTCAATGAAAAAATATACTACCTTTATTTTTAAAGTAGTCCTAGTTAAAAAGCATACTTTATGAATAAAAGTAAATTCAACTTGAAAAAACATATAAACACTGTAAAATTAGAGAATAAATTATTTGCTTGTCCAGTTATAAAAGAGTATATTAATTGGCAATCTAAAACAAACAGCAAAGAAAAAGAGGCAATTCAATGAAGAGACTTTTAATTCTATGTGCGGTACTACTTTGTATTGTTTCCTGTAAAAACATCAACTCTGAAAATGTAAAAGTGGTTAATATAAAAAATTCTTCAATGAAAGGTTATATTTACCAAATCGAAAATAATACAGATAAGAATATTTATTATTATGGACTCGAATACAATTTACCCTGGGTATTCATAGATATTAACAAAAAAGGGAAATGGGCAAACTACGGCAAATGCCACTATTCAGACAAACTGCATATTTATAATATTGCTCCACGAGCCACATTGAATTGTATGCTCCCCTGGATTGATTATAAAAAGACACATTCATTCCCAGGTCCAAGAAATGTAAGGATTAAATTCCCCTATGCTTTTTCAAAAGAGGAAATTCAGCCAATATCAGCAGATATAAAAGAATATCTTTGGAATTATTCCTACGGCAAATTTAACATGCCTCCAGTTCCAACTTCTACAATCGAAAAAGATTAAAATATTTATATCAGAAAAGATAACTTTATATTCTAATCATGCATAAGATTAAGATGGATGTTTAAATTCAACACAGAAACAACTTCCCTTTCCCGGAGCGCTCTTTAGGGTAATTTGGGCATTATGGATCTGACATGCTTTCTGAACTATAGCCAGACCGAGCCCCAAACCGCTTTCTTTTGTCTTATTTACCCGATAAAACCTGGAAAAAATCTTTTTTTGTTCTTCCTCTGGAATGCCAGGGCCATTATCTGAAACCGAAAATAGAATTTTTTCTTTTGTCCGTTCCAGGCTTACATCAATTCGCCCCCCATTCTGAGTGTACTTTATTGCATTATTTAGAAGATTTGAAAAAATTAAACGAACAAACGGCGGTGCTGCATTTATATTTATATCCTTTTCTATATTGTGTTCCAATGCAATAGATTTAGATTCAGCCACCACTTGAAAAAAAACAAGAGTATCAAGTATAATTTCAGAAATATCAACATTTTCGAAAGCACCAATACGGTATGCAGAATCCGGTTTGACAAGAATAAGCATATCATCAATAATTTTTCTTAATAACATAATCTCTTCAAGAACTTTAACTATTACTTCCTGATACTCCTCCGGTTTTCTTGGTTCTCGTAATGCAACTTCAATCTCTCCCGTTATTATAGTCAAAGGAGTTCTCAATTCATGAGCAATATCAGAACTGAACTCCATTACAGCATTAAAAGATTTTTCCAAATCTGAAAATGCTTTATTAAGATTATTCTCAATAATTCCAACTTCATCATTAGAATTAGATTCAGGAATTCGACAACTTAACTTACCCGATGCTATCAATGCTGCAGCATTCTCAATTCTCTGTGCCCTCTTTAATATATGATATGTTATAATTTTTCCGGCAAGCACTGACAATATAATACTTACGGCTAATGCACCAAGGAAAAATGTGGTGATATCCTCCTGTATCTCCAGTCTCTGCAATAAATTCATTTTTATAAAACAGGCTTTACCTCTATAATAAAAATCTATGCGCCAGTAGTTCCATTTTACCCAATGATAATCATAATTAAATGCTCCAACCTCTTCGGGATAAAAAGTAGGTTCAGGTGTTTGATCTTTTAAATGATTAAATAAAAGTAACTGCTTTTTATTTGTATTATAAACTGCAACTCTTAAATATTTCTCTTTTTCAGTAAAAAGCAGCCCACCCATTATACCCCTTTTCAATTCAGATAAATCGGGTTTTAGCAAATTCAAATCTCTTTGATTCTTATTTAAAGCCTTAACTATCAGATAATCAATCTGCCGTGCGGCAACTTTAAGTTCATGTTTTTTTATTAAAAGTGCTTCGTGAACAGAAAAAACAGTACCAGAAACAATAAAAATGACTGACAGAAGCATCATAGCCCCGCCAGTCAATATTGTTAATTTGGTTTTTATTTTCATTATTTATCCACTCTTAAAAACTGTCACGCTCTTCAAGAATATATCCTACTCCGCGCACAGAATGAAGAAGCGGAGTAGAACTGCGCGGTTCAATCTTCTTTCTTAAATAGCTTATAAAAACATCTACAAGATTTGTATCACTGTCAAACTGCATATCCCAGACATGCTCGATAATAGTAGTTCTTGTAACAACGCGACCTTTATTTCTTAACATAAATTCAAGCAGGGAATATTCTTTTGGAGTTAATTCAATTTTTTTCCCGTTTCTTGAGACTGTATGAGAAACTGCATCAAGGACCAGATCAGCAACTTCAAGTTTTTCAACAAATGTTGAAGGACGGCGCTGGAGAGCTCTTATGCGAGCAAGCAGTTCTGCGAAAGCAAAAGGTTTTGTCAGATAATCATCAGCCCCTGAATCCAAACCAAAAATTTTGTCATCAACACTGTCTTTCGCAGTCAGGATAAGTACAGGAATCTTTTTTCCTGCCTCTCTGAATTTGCGGATAAATTCAAAACCGTCCATACCAGGCATCATAATATCTGTTATTATCAAATCATATTCATAAACGGACAGATTAAAAAGAGCCTCGGAAGCATTTGAAGCAACATCTACGGCATACTGTTCTTCTTTCAGGCCTTTTGCTATAAATCCGGCTATTTTCTTTTCATCTTCGACTAATAAAATCCGCATATTTTTTTCCTTGTTGTAAAAAGAGAAAATTTTCACCACATGTAATAAAGGTAACCGAAAATAATTAAATTTCACTAAAAAAAATATTAAAATCCTCTAATTTATCTCTTTTCTTATTGCAAAATAACTTACCTAAGATAGGTTCATTTTAAAATTAAATAAAATGACAGGAACTACCTGATGCAAATAAACAATAAAGAAATATTTAAAATTATTATTATACTGTTTTTACTTCATATTCTTGCTTTTTCACTTCTTCCGTTGCCTGATCCTTCAGAATCACGCTATGCATCTATTGCATCGGAAATGGTAAATAGCGGTGATTATGTTATGCCGCAAATCTGGATAAAGGGGAAACTCATCCCTTTTATGAGCAAACCACCATTTGCATTCTGGATGTCTGCTTTATCTATAGAAGTTTTCGGAACAAATGAATTTGCAGTAAGGCTTCCTTCATTTGTAGCCGGGTTATTAATGCTGCTTCTTATGTATTATATTCTTAATCGGTACAAGGACAAAGAGACAGCCTTAACAGCTGTTATAATCACAGCAACTTCCGGAGGTTACTATCTGCTGTCAAGTGCAGTACTGGTTGATATATGGTTGTGTTTCTTCTCAATTGGAGCAATATTCTTATATTTCGGATTTATGAAAGAAAAAAATCAGAAAAAGAAAAAGATATTAAGTCTTGGAATATTTCTGTTTCTCGCATTGGGAATTCTCACCAAAGGTCCTGTCGCACTCATATTTTTCGGTCTTCCGGTTTTTACCTATACTGTTTTAAATGCAGATTTTTCACCGTTGAAAAAAGTAACATGGTTTACGGGAATTCCACTTTTTCTCCTTATTTCACTTCCATGGTTTATACTGGCTGAAAAACATACTCCAGGGTATCTGCACTACTTCTTTATCAATGAAAATTTTATGCGGTTTGTATCTCCTGATAAAAGCCTTGATCTGTACAGTGCAATTTCACACGCAGTACCGAAAGGAACTGCAGTTGCATATACGCTGCTTGTATGTCTGCCCTGGACACTGTTTCTTCCTCTGTTTTATTCGATAAAAAAAGGTAAAGCAACTGCTCTGATTGAAGCTTTAAAAGCTGAATGGAAACGAATTAGAACCAATCTCTTTAAAAAAGAGGCATTTTCTCTTTTTACATCAGGACTGGTCAGTGTAACTCTTTTCTGGTGTATATCTTCCCATTTAATGCCTTACTATATGGTTCTACTTGTACCTCTGTTCAGTGTATATGCAGCAGAAATATTCAGAAAATATAATTTCAAAATAGAATATATTCTAAAAATCTCTGCATTGCTCCTCATTCTATATTTAATTGCATACATACCGGGCTACATATTTGTAGACAGGAACAAATCAACAAAATACATAACCCAGAAAGCTGTTAAAATTCTTAAAGACGAAAAACTCAGCGGGAAAATAGTTTTTGTACGCCGTGTAAAATATTCTACTCATTTTTATGGTGGAGCCGTTATACTACCTCACGAAAAAGAGTCTGTAATTAATTCATTTAAAAATCATTATAGTATAAACAACCTTTTTGTAATGAAAAGCAAATATCTGAAAAGAATACCACAGGCACTCTTAAAGAATCTGAAAATATTTTATAAAGATAAATACTGGATGATTGTAAAATTCCGTAGTAACTCAGTTCAGATCGCAAGAGTAGAGTGAATCTAAGCAATAAGTTTTAGTATAAAAAATCCATATTTCAATAGATTGCTCCTTTTCAAGTATTTCTAATACTTCTAAAAGATTATAAAAAATTAAATCTTAAAATTTTATATTTATATCAACTCCTCTGATTCTTAAATAATCTAACGATCCATCCAGAGTTCTATCACATTACTTAATTCCACAATATGTTGAATAACAGAAGAATTCAATAGTTAAAAAATATTCAAACTGAACTTAAGATAATTGTAAAGTTTTCAGTATATGTTAGATTAATGCCTTAAGTGTTATAGTCTAAGATACGGGATACAGAAATTAAGGAAATATATAATGGACAAGAAAAATTGGGTTGAAACAACCTTAAAGAGTATGAGTCTGCATGAAAAAGCCGGACAGGTATTTGTCATTCCATTCTGGTTTATAAACAAATCGAATATAGAAACTGCGCTGGAAATAATAGACAAATATAATATAGGTGGTAGATTTGCATTATCTGAATCTCCCGAAGATTTGATCGAATCTAATGAAATCATCCAAAAAGAAGCAAAAATCCCGTTACTGGTAGGCTCAGACTTAGAATCAGGACCAGGACAGGCATTGAAAAAATGTCAGAAATTTCCATTTCAAATGTGCAGAGCCGCCTGTGGAGATGAAGAACTTGAATATGAAATAGGAAAAGCTACAGCACTTCAAGGTACAGCATTAGGTGTGAATTTCACAGCAAGCCCCGTATTAGACGCAAACATAAACAGATTCTGTCCGGATGTAAATATAAGGGCATATTCAACTAATCCCGAAAAAATAATATCGATGGGGACAGCTTATATAAAAGGGCTTCAGGAACACGGCATGCTTGCACAGGCAAAACATTATCCCGGGAACGGAGCTACCGGGGTTGATCAGCATATAGCACCTGTACCGGTAGATATAGGAAAAGAAGAGATGTACGAATTATATCTTAGACCATATAAAGAAGTGATAGAAAAAGCAGATTTAGCATCTGTAATGGTCGGACATATTGAAGTGCCGTCATTAACAAATGAGAAAAACCCGGTAACAGGGCGTACGATTGTCTCATCTCTTTCGCACAAGATATTAAAGGATATCCTAAGAGACAAACTCGGTTTTAAAGGTTTTGCGATGAGTGATGCATTAAATATGGGTGGAATTAACAATGATTTTTCAGCATCAGAAATGGCGGTAAAAGCAATTGCGGCAGGAATGGATTCACTACTGGCATTTAATGCACAGGAGATTGACAGTCTGCACAGTGGGATAATCCGTGCGGTAGAAGACGGGACTCTGGCGGAAAAAGAGCTTGATAGAGCAGTGCGTAATGTATTAACAGCAAAAGCAAGATTGAATCTTCATAGAAATGGGGGACTGCCGGTAAATAAAAAAGAACTAAACCGTATACTTCTTGATACTGACAGATATAAGCAAATTGAGAAGGATGTATCCGAAAGAAGTATTACGATTTTATCCAACCGTAATGATATTATCCCGTTAGATGTTGCCGGGAAAAAAATACTTACATTAAATTCCTACGGACCAGACAGAATTGTAATGGAGGCACGCGGAATAAAATTATGTGAAAATTTTGTACCTGGTTTTCTGAAAGATGCCGGAGCTGAAGTTAAAGATATAGAAGTTGCGGCAGTAATGACGGGGGAAGAGGCAAATACTCTTAATGCTGGCATTGCGGATGCGGAAATCATTATATTTAATATGTTTCATTCACCTACACATGCTGTAGGTTACAATTTATTTCCGAACCACTGCGTATCTGGTTTATTTTATCAGGGAATTTTCAATAAAGATATTCCGATAATAGTAATATCATTTGGGGATCCATTTATAATTGACCACTGCCCCTCTGCTCCAGTATATATATGTGCCTACAATCAAACAGAACTTTCCCAGAAAGCGGCAATCGATGTATGCCTAGGCAAGCTCAAACCGCAAGGGAAATCTCCGATTGATTTTAAGTATTATATAAAATACGGTGACGGACTTACTATATAGTAATTTTTTTAACCAAAATAATAACCTAAGGGGAAAAATAATATGTCTGAAAATCGAAATGTAAATAAAAGATTATTAAGTGATGCAGAAAATTATTCAGGAACTGCATCAGGAACGGTTTTCTCTAAAATTTTCGGGGGAATGATTGTACCTTTTTTCATAATATTATACGGACTGCGGACATGCATCATACATCATGCAGTGCTGATGTATAAAGGAGGAACTATAAATCTATCTGGAACTGAAGCTGTTATTTACGGAGTTGTACTGATTTCTACAGGTTTTTTTGTTCATTTTCATTTTTTCTGGACAGTTTCAGAGCGTCTGTACAGATGGGCGGAATTACTGAAGATAGTTGCACTGATTATATTCACGGTGTCTCTTACGCTTTTTCTCTGGAGAATGTTCCAGTAACTAAATTCATCAAAATACGGAAATTATCAAAACTAATCTAAGTTTCGCTGTTTTCAAAATTGACATCATTGCAAATCAATGGGTATTATCAACCTGTCCCCGGATTTTCCCGGATTTTCGGATTTGTCCCGGATTATCTTGTAATGTGCAAACATATTCAAACAATCCAAAATTTCCAACCGCGGAAATTAAGCTTTGCTGTCAGGCTTATATAGTTTTGATATCGGCAGAACGGCAATCTGAAAAATCTCTTCTGACTTCCAGTCAATCCCGGCAATTTCAAAACCGTCAATAACATCTTCAACCTGTTCTTCAGAATCAGCTGTACAAAAATAAATCTTAGCATATTTCTCTTTTTCTCCCGGACTTTTGAACAGACCAGAAAATAGAGAAAGAGAGCCTTTAAGCTCATTGTCAAGATTAACAGCATCACAGTAAGTGGTATTAAAAATACCTGCACTAGACAAAGCCATAAACAAATCTTCTTTATATTCATTTCTGAACAGCTGAATTATTACCATAAACATATTAAAAAACTCCTTATATCTGATATAAAATTATCAAAGTATCAATCTACCTTTGCTTCACCTGAGCGTTTTAGAGCAAATTTCGTTAAAACAGGACCGATTGATTCGGTTATTATCGTTGAACATAACAGTATGTTAATTATTTCATCAGCCATATCTGCTCCGGCTTCTCCGTAAGGACCTGTCGGATCCCCAAATGTACGCTTGACAGCTAAAGCCAGAGCTACAGCAACACCAACTTGAGGGATAAGCCCCATACCTGTAAATTTACGGACAACAGAAGGAGCATTTCCTAAAGCCCCTCCAATAAAAGCACCCCCTACTTTACCAGTAGACCTTGCAAAGAAATATACAATACAAACAACCGCAATAGCAGATATTTTTGTTACATCAAGATGGGCACCTGCAAATATAAAGAAGTAAGGCAGCATAATAGCAGTAAAGCTCTCTATAATCTCACCAGAACGCCTAGAAAGAGAAAGGGAAGTATTTGAAAGAAAAGCACTGAATACCATTACTGCGAGCAGTTCAGAGATACCGACCTGTTCAGCAGTTCCCATAACCAGCAAAACAAAGCCTACAATTCCCATAGCCAAAGCATCGCGGTCTCTTATATTTTTAAAGATATAATTAAAAATGAGTCCTAAAACAATCCCCAGCACTCCCGAAGCAGCAACAGAAATAAGAGGTGAATAAATTATAGAGAGATCAAAAGAAGCACTTCCTGAACCGTTAAAAGTCTGTTTAGCAACAGTAGAAGCAAATACATAAATAATTAAAGCAATTGCGTCATCGACTCCTACAACTGCCAGAATTGTTGAAGTTAAAGGTCCTTCACTTTTATATTGATGAATCACATAAACGGTTGCCGCAGGTGCCGTTGCCGATGCTATAGAAGCCAACAGCAGAGCTGTATGCAGGGGAAAAAAGTCAAAGAAATACAATACAGAAAAAACGACAAGAAAAGCACCAAATGCTTCAAAAAAAGCAATAAACAAAATGGCTTTGCCGAGTTTTTTAATTACATCGCTTTTAAGTTCATGACCAATTATAAAAGCGATAATAGCCAAAGCAAAATCCGAAATAATTTCAAGAGAGTCCAAAAGACCGTCAAATCGTGAAAAAATCAGAGCCCCGGCCAGAACCCCCATAATGATATAGCCGGTAACATCTGGAATTTTCAGGCGGTTCATTATTCGTTTAATAAAATACCCACTCAATAAAGTCAGGCCTAATGTGAGGAGAATTTCCCCTACTGGAACTTCAGGCATAAGAAATATTCTCCGTTTTTAAAATCTCATGAAAAAATCAAGGATATTTTCAGGTAAAGTTGCATCAAGAAGTTTTTGTTTATTAGCAGGATTTTTAATAATCAGTGATATTTTCGATAAAATTGACAGATAAGCATTCTGAGAATTTTCCGGACCGCCGATAAGAAAAGCAATATAAACAGGCTGATTATCCAGAGAATCCCAATCGACACCATTTTTAATAATTGCGGCAGTAATAAAAAATTCCGGGACAAAATTATTTTTAACATGTGGAATAGCAAATCCATGTCCGATACCAGTTGAGACAATAGATTCACGGCTAAAAACGCTCTTTCTGAAACCATCAACATCAGTAACGCAATCTGCAGATGCTTCAATCATAGCATTGATCGCATCTTTTTTATCCTCAAAATCAAGAAATAAAATTCTGTTCTTATCAAATAATGGAAATATCTTTGTTACAGCCATTATATACTCCTATTAAAAATTTTTGAGTTTATCACAAAAATATACATTAATAAGTTAGGCTGAAATTACAAACGATAATATTTTAAATATAGATTATTTAATTTTTTCTTTGAAAGTTCCGAATAATCTTAAACCGCCTTGAGATTTGCCAATTGTCAATAAGACATCCAGTCCGTCAGATAAATCAATCAAGTTATTAAATTCCGCATTTTTTATTTTCAGTATATATTGCCGGATCGTAACGGAGCACCATTCGCAATATTCCGGCTAATATCGAGGTAATGAAAAACGGATAACCCGAAAAATATTATAAAGATTAAAAGATCAATATACAGGGTCAAATATACAGGGTCAGGTTTGGAATTTAATCTACAAATGTGGCACAAGGATCAAGTATCATTTAAAAAACCGCCGTGAGTACTTCTTATTCTGAAGATAGCAGTCAGCATTTTTATAGAATCCTTCACTGGATTAACTTTAGAGCCTTCTATTTCAGACCAGTTGACAGAAATTTCTTTTATTCCGCATCCGAATAGTTGTGCAATATAAAGGAATTCGACATCAAATGCCCATCCTGTTTCCTCGGCGTGAGCAAGAATTTTTTCAGCTATATCTTTTCTGAAAATTTTAAAACCACATTGCGTATCTTTGATACCAGGTACAGCCAGAAGATTGACTAGCTTATAGAAAAACATACCGAGAAATGCTCTGAAACCTTTTCTGGAGACATCTGCATTGTCAGAATCGCCTGAAAATCTTGAAGCAATCATAACCTCACAGTCGGCCTTTATAAAAGGTAGAAACTTATCAAGTTCATCAATAGGTGTTGCACCATCAGCATCAGCAAACATTATAAAATCGCCGCGTGCTTTAAGCATTCCCAATCTTACAGCAGCACCTTTACCCTGATTTTTGCCGGCAGAAATAAGTTTTAATTCCTTCATTTTTTCGGTAAAAGATGAGATAACCTCAGAAGTTTGATCTGTTGAACCATCATCAACAACCAGAACTTCACATTTTAAAGGGAACGAACGGAGAAAGTCTCGAATGGAGTCCAAAAAAGCTGGCAGGCGTTTTTCCTCGTTATAAGCAGGAATTACAATACTCAGATCAAAATCACATTTTTCTTTAGATGTATCATCGTCATTAAGAGAAGAATATCGTAAAACAGGAATCAACGAAGAGTTAAACAAATCATTAATACTGAATTTAAAGCGTGGTAAATAGACAAAACCTAAAAAAAGTTGCGGCATCAACCTGAAAAAATGAAATACTATTGTCAAAAGCAGTACTTCAGGTATTCCGAAAAATAAAACAGGTAGTTCAGCAACACCAATTCCTATCGGCACAGGAGCCATTTCAAATAGAATAGTAAAAAAGAGATAAAGCAACCAGGCATCTGCGAAAGAAAATGAATTCAGGTGTGTAAAAGCGGCAACAAAAAGAGAGCCTTCCACTGCCCATATAGCAAGACCTCCCGCAATCGTCAATAAAGCCCGGAAAAAATATTTTCTATGGTGAACAAGGACAAAAGAAAAAATAAAAATAACTAGTAGAATACAAATTATTTCAGCAGGAAAATTAAAATTGATAACATGCAGCATCCAAGTCAATGCCGTAAGCATAACACCGTAAGAGGTGATAATTCTCAATTTAATCCATTCCCCGACAATATCTTCGCTCAAGCTTGTTTCTCTATGCAGAAATTCAGATTCAAAAGTTTTTTCAGGCAGGAGCGGATTAACCGCATGTTTTGTCTGAATCACAACTTCATAGGAAAGAGAATCATGAAATGTAATTAACTTTCCAAAAAAAAGTTTTCTTCGAACGGAACGCAGGATAAAACCTGCGAGAACAGCAAAAAACAGGAATACCCATCTAGAATTAATATTATCCGGACATTTAACGGGGTAAGTAGTATAAAATTCAAAAGCAAGCAAGATAATCCCCAACCAAAAAAGATTGGTGCATACACCTCTGAAATTAAAATTAAAAGTTCCTATTTCATGTTTCATTATAAATTACAATCATTATCTTTTCAAAAACAAACTCCCGTTCAATTTTTAAAAATATAGTAAGATTTAAAAAACCATTATTACCTCAGTGAGAGATATCCTCTAAGGTAATAATAAAGTTTATTTAAATATCAGGAACTGCGCTCCTGTCTGTTAAAAGCTTCTTCGTGAATTAATTTGTAAAGATTCTCGATAAAGTCAGATGATAAACTGCTTTGTTCTCCCTGCTCTATCCTGCTTTTTAAAATTTCTTTCCATCTATCAGGCTGAAGTACTGCAACATTACATTTTTTCTTGTAATCACCAATTTTCTCAACCCGCTCCATTCTTTCACCTAATAATTTGATGATGTCAGTATCAATTTTATCAATATCCTCACGAAGAAGTGTGATATGGCGCAGAAATTCAGAATCTTCTGTTGTTTCTGCCTTCAGTTTAAGAGAATCCATTAACTGTTTAAAAGCGGCAGGAGTTAGTTGTTGTTCCTTATCGCTTAATGCTACATCCGGGTTGCAGTGAACCTCTACCATAAGTCCATCAAAAAGCAAATCTACAGCCTCCTGAGAAACAGACTGAATCAGTTCTCGCTTTCCTGAAATATGACTCGGATCACAAATTAAAGGTAGTTCGGGGATTCGGCTCTTCAATTCTATTGGAATGGTCCATCCGGGTTTATTTCGGAATTCTCCGGAATCGAGAGTTGAAAAACCACGATGAATAGCTGCTAGCTGCATAACTCCCGCATTATTGATTCGTTCAAGAGCTCCAATCCATAAAGCCAAATCAGGGCTTACCGGATTTTTTACAAGCACTGGAATATCTACTCCTTTTAACGCATCCGCTATAGCCTGAACAGCAAAAGGATTTGCCGAAGTTCTTGCTCCTATCCATAAGACATCAATACCATGACTTAAACATAATTCCACATGTAAAGGAGTAGCCACTTCCGTGCCTACGGGTTTCCCGATCATTTCTCCTGCTTTCTTAAGCCAGGCTAAAGCACGGCTTCCCACACCTTCAAATGCATTAGGCCGGGTCCTGGGTTTCCAGATACCGCCACGCAGAATATCAAACGGCACAGAAGTTTTCTTCAACTGCATTGCGGTATCAACGACCTGCTGTTCAGACTCAACGCTGCATGGACCTGTAATCATAATTAGAGCGTTGTTATTATTTCGCTCTAAGACATTATTTTTATTTTTTATATTCATAAGAAAATACCCAACAATTAAAAGTTATGACAAACAAGCCCGTCTCTTAGTTTAGGCTCAAACCATGTTGATTTAGGAGGCATAATTTCATCTGCATCGGCAATTGCCATAAGTTGTTCTACAGTAGTCGGAAACATAGAGAAAGCGACAGCTCCTTTACCTGAATCCACAAGTTTAACCAATTGTTCTGTACCTCTAATACCTCCGACAAAATCTATTTTTTTACTGGTCCTTGGATCATCAATTCCTAAAAGTGGATCGAGAATATAATCCTGAAGAACGCTGACATCAAGGCTTCCGATCACACCGAGAGAATTAATATCCATTTTAGGGGTCAGTTTATACCATTGACCATCAAGGTACATTCTCATATCACCGGATTCTACCGGTTTATCAGATGCCGGATTTTCTATTTCAAAATTTTCTTTGATTTTTTCGATAAATTCATCGACATCAAGACCGTTTAAAGAATGTACTACCCGGTTGTAAGGAAGAATTTTCAACTGCGAAGCCGGGAAAGAAACAGTAAGAAAAAAATTATAATCTTCAGTTCCTGTATGATGCGGATTATTTATTCTGCAAGTTTCAGCTGCTCTTGCAGCAGAAGCAGCACGATGATGTCCATCAGCAATATAAAGGTAGGGAATATTTTCAAACATAGCTGAAATTTTCTTACTTGCATCAACCGGAACACGCCATAATGAATGTTGAATTCCATCATCAGCAGTAAAGTTAAAATCCGGTGTCTGGTCATTCATAATTGCATTTACAGTTTCATCAATTTCCTTTGAGTCTTTATAAGTAAGAAAAACCGGTCCAGTCTGAGAACGAAGTGTCATCACATGCCTCGCACGGTCGTCTTCTTTATCCTGCCTTGTTTTCTCATGTTTTTTAATAATGTCATTTTTATAATCTTCAGTTGCAGCGGCACCAACAAGCCCGATTTGAGTATGCTCGCCCATTCTCAGTTTATAAATATAAATATGAGGTTCCGGATCAGTTAGTAAAGGTGCTAATTCACATAAACGCTTAAAATTTTCAGCAGCTTTTTCATATACTGCATCCGAATATAAATCAATTCCTTTTTCAAGTTCAATTTCCGGTCTTGAAATACGCAGAAAGGAAAAAGGATTTGCCTCTGCGAGTTCCGCTGCTTCAGCGGTATTAACAACATCATAAGGTACAGCGGCAACTTTCGCCACCATTTCCGGTTTAGGCAACAAGCCTTTAAAAGGTAAAAAAACAGCCATATTTATCTCCATGACAAAATGAGTTAAACTATTGAATACTTGCTTCAACTACAAGAACAATTTAACAAACAATCAAAAGCAATACTTTCCAAATGGCAAAGCAAATTAAATAAAAGAACAAAACATCATATACTTCAATAAGTTACAAACATAATCAAAATATATAAACAACAATAAAAAATATATTATAAAGCAATTAATACAAGCAAAGTTTTCAAGTAATAAAGGTAAAAAATAAAAAAACTTGTATTTTCCCCGTTTTAATGTATTTTTTATTAATAGGATATTGCATCGGTGTAAGTGTATATGCAAAAGTATTCAATAAAAATATTTTGTATTTTACACTCAATGTATAAAAAACTATATAAACATACATAAGCAATTGTGTTTATTTCATTAAATGGTATTGAACAGGCAAGATTAACAAATTAGAATATAAATTATTTTCGGTATAATTGCGGTAAATAAATTCATACAAGAGGAAAAAACAATGACAAATGTAATAATCAGAACATCAATGGGCGACATCGAGCTTGAACTTTATGAGGATAAAGCACCTGAAACTGTAAAGAATTTTTTAAGTTATGTAGATGACTGTCATTATGACAATACAATATTCCACAGAGTTATAGATAATTTTATGATTCAAGGCGGAGGTTTTGATGCTACATTCACTCAACTTCCAACTAAAGCACCTATTAAAAACGAAGCAGACAACGGACTGAAGAATGACAAGGGAACAATAGCAATGGCACGCACATCAGATATAAACAGTGCAACTTGCCAGTTCTTTTTAAATGTAAAAGATAATGATTTCCTGAATTTTTCATCTCCAGATGAAAGAGGGTACGGATATTGCGTTTTTGGTAAAGTATCGTCCGGAATGGATGTTATTGAACAGATAAAGGAAGTACCTACAGGTCAAAAAGGACCTCATGGAGATGTTCCTATTGAAAATATTATGATTAAAGAAATTGTAAGAAAGTAGCTACAAACGGAGCAGAATAATGTGCAATGAAATAAATCCGATTGAGTATATATTTAAACGCCGAAGCGTGAGAAAATATAAATGCACTTCTATTTCCGATGAAACAATAAATTTAATATTGTCATCAGGAATGTCAGCACCAACTGCATGTGATAAAAAAAGTCCTGAATTTATCGTTCTAACAGACAAAGGTAAGTTAAAAAATATATCTTCATTCTTACCTAATGGAGGATTTTTAGCAGATGCTCCGTTAGGGATAATTGTTTGCGGAAACATAAAACGGGCGCATTCTGAATCTCTGTCATATATGCTTCAGGATACATCAGCTGCAATAGAGAATATATTGCTTGCAGCAAGTGCATTGGATTTAGGAGCCTGCTGGTTAGGCGTGCACCCGCGGGAAGATAGGATTGAAAATATCAAAAAATATTTCAATCTGCCGGAAGAAATTATTCCTGTTTCTGTAATTTCAATAGGATATCCAGCAGAAGAAAAAGAATATAGAAAACGCTTTTTCAGTGAAAATGTACATTTCAATGGATACTGATTATTGCAATTTAAATTAAAAAACTTATATTTAAGACAGAATAAAAAATTATGTATTGAATCAGGAAATTGTTTATGGAATATATAGTACTAGGTAGTGATGGAAAAGAATATGGTCCAGTAGACCAGGAAACTTTATATAAATGGATTGAGCACGGCAGAGTATCAAAAGATACGCAGATACGCAATGCATTAATGAAAAAGTGGAATATTGCGGGAGAGATGCCGTCTTTAAATTCAGCGTTTAAAGACAATGAAGAATTGCGTAAACAAGAATCAGGCCTTGGCGGTAAATTACTGGACAGCTTAATAGAAAGTCACACTGTTTCTAAATCTGGAGAGCCCAAAAAAAGCACAGCGTTTATCCATAAACATAAGCCACAACCGGCGAATGTCATGTACAGGATTTATTCATTTTTAACAGACGCACTAATTTTATCTGCTGTTGGTATTACATTCTTTTTTATGATGGCTTCACTTACAGGCACTTGGGTAAATGTCGAATCTGCACATTTGACAAAAATAAAAGATATGGAAAAGAAAGCTATTGATCAGGCTGAAAAAATAAAAGATACCTCATCTAAAGAAACTAAAAATTTAACCGAAAAGGATATTCGGGAGGGAAAAGATAAAATAGGAACTGCAGAAAATAGTGAAGAAGAGAGCGATCTTGAATACGAAACAGATGCAGCCCCAAAAAAGTTTCCACTTCCAGTTAAATTCAAAGGAACCTATTACTTTTTCACTTTTGTTTTTTTTATTTTAGCATTGCTCTATTATGGAATAGGACTGGGAATTTTTGCTCAAACTGTGGGAATGTGGTATTGGGGACTAATTATAGTTAAAGGGCATAATGATGAAGCGTATCCGCTCCGTACATTTGCATACGCTATGCTTGCTCTGATTTTTGCTCCAATTACGCCATTTGTTGTTTTGTTAAATCCAATTCATCGCTCTATTCAGGGATACCTTACCGGCACGAGAATAGTCAGTGTTACAGCGCAGTCAGAGGGATAGAACTGACAATATCCGATTTAAAAGTTAAATGAAAAAAAACACCAATGAGAAAAGATGTGATGGAAGGGAAAAATCACTATATTTTTACCATGATCAGAATTGGAGCTGTATAAGTTGCGGACGCTGTTGTGGGATATGGGATATTCCGATAACACCTCAGGAAAAAGCACGCATTGAAAGATTAAAGATACCCGGATTTGATTTTAAAACGCAAAATTATTTTATTCCGGTAAAGGGGCATAGACTTTTTGTAATAAAAAAAGATGGGAAAAGCTGTGTTTTCCTGGATAAAGACAACTATTGTGTGATACACAAGCATCACGGCGAAGCAGTAAAAGCACTTGCCTGCAGAATGTATCCGTATAACATATCGCTATGGGAAGATGAAATTAATTCTGTATCCTTCAGATTTGACTGCACTGCAGTATCTACAAATCAAGGGAAAACATTAACCAAACATAAAAATACAATTAATACCCTTATTAATGAGCTTTTAAAGAAAGGCAGTAAAAAAAACAGTGCAGTATATAGAGATAACTTAAAACCTGAATTATCGAATTTACGCGTCATTGCGCACTCTTACAAAGAATTAATATTTGCAGATTCATCATCTTTAAATACAAAAATATATTTTGCATCATGTTTAGTTACATTCCATGAAAATCCTAAGAATAAACAGGATATTTTAAATCCTGTCGAATTTGAAACTGCATCATTAACATATTTAAAAGAACAAGACGAATTAATTAATGCTACAGTAAAATCAGCAGATAAAGCAGATAAAATTACCTTATTAAGGTTTTACTATATTCTAACCGGATATATCCGGGTAGATGAACATACTAGACTAAAAGGTTTTTTTGCAGGCCGTCTAGGCAGAGCTAAAGCAATTCTTAAATTTATAACAGGAAAAGGGAATATGCATCAATTCGGAGATGAATATCCTGATACATCAGGAATTAAAATGATCGATGCTATAGAAAAAATCTCTTTTCACAAGGAAACCGAATCTATTATAAAACGCTATTTTGCATCACAACTTGAGTCCTTACATTTTTGTGGCAAACACGGTTTAAACTTAACATTTGAAGAGGGCATGCGTCATTTATTACTGGCCTATCCTGCAATTATGTCAATTACTGCATTAATTGCAACAGCAGAGAAGAGGACAGAAACGCAGTTAAACGATATATATAAAGCACTACGCATAGTTGACCATACTTTCTATCACTCTCCATTTTTCAAACTCAAACATATCAAAAAAATGGTAAACTGTCTAACTTCAGAAAAGGTATTTCCAAGTATTTTAAACACATTTGGCTTAAAATAGTCTTATATTATTTAAGATAAAAATCATTTGTTTTTTATTGAGTCAATTACCATATCAGAAGAAATATTTTTCAGACATTTATAAGAGCCCAATGGGCAACTTCTCTTGAAGCATGGCGAACAATCTTCTTTTGTATATAAAATTTGCCATTTCTCAGATATTGGAGAAGTTGAAGTAGGATCTGTAGAACCGAAAACTGCAGTTCCATTAACTCCTAATAGAGCTGCAAGATGCATAATTCCACTGTCATTTGCAACACAATAATCCGCATTTGATAACAAAAGCAATAAGTCATTCAAAGAAGTTTTTCCTGCTAGATTATAGACCTTTTCAGATTCTATAGATGCGACAAGAGAATCAGCAACTTTTATTTCTGCCTTTGTCCCAATAACAGCAACAGCACCACCCTCCTCAGAAAGCCAATATTTCAAAACCTTTCTAAAATAATCAACTGGCCATCTTTTAGCATCTCCATACGCTGCTCCAGGAGCAAGAATAAGCAATTTTGAACTTTTTAAAGCTTTAACCACAGCAGCATCCATAATCTCAAAATCTGGAGATAAAGAAAACTCAGGCAGTTCACCTCTCCATTCGGGAGCACCTAAAGCATAAGCGATAGCCATATACCTTGCTGTATGATGTAATTTATTAAGTTTTTTATTTTTTATTTTTTGAAATTTAAATGCTTCAGATAATAAAACAGAACGCCCTCTTGCTGCAGCGCCATAAGTTTTTTTAATTCCGCATAATTTAAAATAAAAAGCATCACGGAGGGAATTATTAAATAACACTCCTACTCCGGCTCTTAATTTAGTAATTGTATTTTTGTCTTCAATAGACCACTTTGAATGTTTCTGGTGCAAAGATACAACAACATCCACAAACTTCATAGCTTGAAACAATTCACCAAGTCCAGGAGGAACAATAACAAAAAGACCACAATTTTTTGGAATAACTTTTCTAAGCTGTAAGAGAGCCGGGACAGCCATAACGGCGTCACCCAGCCAATTTGGCATTCTGATAAGCAACCCATCCTTCCAGTCCCCCTGTTTAAGTTTAACTTGAGAGAAAGAAGGTAAATTACAAAGTACTTTATCTTGAATATAATCCATTAATCCATCATTTCCGGTAATTTAAGCACTTGATCTAAATCTTTATCACCACGGCCGCTTAAATTGATAATAACAATTTCATCAGAAGCCATAGAAGGAATATTTTTAATTCCCCATGCAATAGCATGACTGCTTTCCAAAGCTGGAAGAATACCCTCTAGTTTATTTAAAAGTTTAAAAGCTTCCAAAGCTTCAACATCTGAAACTCTGGAATACTCCGCACGCTTTAAATCTCTAAGAAGAGAATGCTCAGGACCAATAGCCGCATAATCTAAACCGGCTGAGATAGAATGAGTCAAAGCTATCTGCCCGTCATCATCCTGAAGAACAAATGTTTTGGTTCCCTGCAATAATCCGGGACGACCCCCATCAAAGCGTGCGGCATGCTCACCTAATAAAGTCCCCTTACCTCCAGCTTCTACTCCCATCATAGAAACTTCTTCATCCTTAATAAAAGGATAAAATAAACCTATAGAATTACTCCCGCCGCCAACACATGCTACAAGTAAATCAGGCAGGCGCTTCTCTTTTTCAAGAATCTGAAATCGTGCCTCTCTTCCTATACAAACCTGAAAATCTCTCACCATTTTAGGGAAAGGATGCGGTCCTAATGCAGACCCCAAAATATAGTGAGTATTCCCTGAATCTGAAACCCAATCACGAATGGCTTCACTTACAGCTTCTTTTAAAGTTTTCTGACCCGAAGATACACCACGAACCTCAGCTCCAAGCATCTGCATTCTACGCACATTAACAGCCTGGCGTGCCATATCAACTTCACCCATATAAATTATACATTCCATACCAAAGCGTGCTGCAGCAGTTGCTGTTGCAACACCATGCTGTCCAGCTCCTGTCTCTGCAATAATTCTATTTTTTCCCATTCTCTGAGCTAAAAGAATCTGACCAAGAGCATTATTTATTTTATGAGCACCTGTATGACACAAATCCTCACGCTTTAAATAAATTTTTGCACCGCCTAGAAAGTGTGATAAACGCTCAGCGTAATATAAAGGAGTAGGTCGACCTACAAAGTCATTCAGCAAAGAGTTCAAGCGATCTTTAAATTTCAAATCATTGCTCGCATCATTATAAGCAGCTTCAAGTTTCTCCAGTGCAGGAATTAAAGTTTCAGGGACAAATTTACCTCCGTAAGGTCCAAAATGTCCTTTGCTGTCAGGTTGAAAATATTTTTGCATATCCATATTGAAACATTCCAATTATTTAATATTTATTTTTTAGATTTAGTACATTCAAATGTACAAGATTCAATGATGAATGCAATAGAACAGAAAAAAAAATAAAAGAAAATTTACCTGTGAAAATTTCATCATACATAAAAAACAAATATTCCATTAAGATTAATAAGTAAAATATTTTAAGTATATAGTGACAAAACCCTTTATAGAACAAATAAAAAAGCCCCCCATTATAAAATGGGGGGCTTGAAAAACAATTAGCACTGAATTACAAGACAAACTTATAACTGTCCATCAAAAATCCGCTCTAACCCAACTCTTCGATATCTCTGCCCAGTGCCATATTCACTTTCTTATATAGCATAAGATATGCCAAAAAAAATATATTTTAAAAATTTCTATTATAATTTTAATATTCCAAATAAGAATCATTAAATATCACCTTCAAAAAATTTTCTAAAAAAATCTATTTTATCTATAAAAAACAAAAGAACAGAAAAAATACAATATACAAAAAAATAATACAACAACTTAACTATCAATAAATTAAATAACTTAATACAATCATAAAAATTGAATAAAAATAAAATAAAATAAATTTCACCATTTCATTTAATCAAATCAATCACATAGATAATTCATTCAAAATTAAAATCCAAAAGTTCATTTAACACAAATTAAAATATCACAGAAAGGGTTATTAAAAGAGACAAATAATAGTGTGCAAAAAATACACAAGTGCGCAAAATTAAACATATGCATAAAATGCCCTAAAAAAAAGGCATATACCATTTTACTGGTATATGCCTTATTAATTTTTTTTAAGTATACTACTTATTTAATAGTAACTGTAGCGGTACTTTGACCACCATGACCATCGTCAATAGTATAAGTAAATGTGTCACCACCACTTCCTTTAGGTGTATACTGAATTCTAGATCCTAGAACTTTCAATTTAGCACCATTATCAGATGTTTTTCCGGAAGGCATAATTACTACATTATCAGACTCCGCATCAAAGTCATTTGCTAATACATCAAGCATATATGACTTCTGACCAGAAAGTACAAATGTATCATCATGAGCCTGAGGAGGTGTATTTGTGTATACAATATTAAAGGAAGGAATACCTTTAGTTCCCACATCAGCACCAATACCTGTTTTTGTGATGAGTACAACCCAGCATTTAATAGCAGGAATCATTTTACCTGGAAGATAAGCTCTAACTTGACTTATACCAGTATTTGGATCCATTGGAGAACAACCTTCTTTTCCTTTATAGTTAGGATACAACAAATCATTTTTATCTATTTTCAAACGGATCTGTTTTACATTTTTCTTGGAATCAATATACTCAAGAGTTACTCTTGGCACTTTTGAACCGAAGAATTTACCTTTGATTACAAATACTGAATTTGTATGTATGCCTCTATAGAAATCAGAACCATCCCATCTTTCAATTGATGTAATTTGAGGTGGATTTATTGCAATTTCTCCAAGAACCGCATTATCCGCAGTAATGATTGAACAAGGAACCGGTACTATTGGATTAGCCTGAATCCAGTTAGCTGTCGGATTGCCCTTATGCAGAGAATAAGAATAGTCTCTTTTATTGTATAACGGAACTGCCTTATTCCAAATATATCCGTCAGATGCAGATTTAAGTCTTAATATTCTCTGGCGTCCTTTTACAGGTTCAACATACATTGCAGCAATTTTGCCACTAGCACCATCAACATTAAAGAGCATACCTTCAGTTACGCCAGGTAATGCATTAGGGTCAATCTTGATGATAACTGAAACTACATTACTGTCAACTTGTCCGTCATTAGCTTTATAAGAGAATGAGTCCACACCGACATAACCTCCAGCTGGAAGATAGTTAAACGATCCATCGCTATTTAATGTCAAAGTACCATGAGAAACATCTCCTACGAGAATAGCAGTAAGAGGATCACCATCAACATCAAAGTCATTATCAAGAACACCTGATGCTGGAATAACCAACGCCTGCCCTTTTGGAACTATATAATCATCTGAAACTGCAACCGGAGGATTATTGACTCCAAGTGCATTAACTGTAACTGAAACTGTAGCCACATTGCTATAATCAGTGCCATCTGCTGCTTTATAAGAGAAAACAACTGTTCCAGTAAAATCAGTTTCCGGAGTATATGCAAATGAACCATCCGCATAAAAAACCAAATGTCCAGAAGAAACACTTGAAACTAATTCAGCTGTTAATGAATCGCCATTAGTATCATTATCATTTGAAAGAACTCCAGGAGAACTAACATTCAATGTAGAATTTATAGAAATTGAATACCTGTCTCCTAATGCAACAGGAGGTGTATTTACCCCTGTTTTTGTAACATTAATAGTTACTGTTGCTGCATTACTAACAGCTGCACCATTTGAAACAGTGTAAGTAAATGAATCATTACCAACAAAGTTAGCTACTGGAGCATAAGAAAATGATCCATCACTATTGAGTGTCAACTGCCCTGCTCCGTTATATGAAGCAAGTGAAACAGAAAGAGCGTTTCCAGTTGAGTCAATATCATTACCAAGAACTCCAACTGCAGGAATATTCAGAATAGAGTTCTCGCTAACAGAATATGTATCATTCATAGCAATTGGAGAACCTGTTCCTGCAGGAACAATATCGATTGTCACAGTTGCAGGAGTACTTTCAGTTGCCGCAGTTTTAGCTTTATAAGTAAATGTATCAGTCCCATTCATACCCGCATTTGGAGTATAAGAGAAAGAACCGTCTGCACTAAGAAATAAAGTACCTTTAGTAGGTGCTGTAACAACTTCTGCAGTAAGAACTTCATTATTCGGTGCTGTATCATTACTTAATACTCCAGGATTTGGAACAACAAGTTCACCGTCTATAGGAACATTATACTGGTCTGGATTAGCCACAGGAGGCTGAGATAATGTAGTCCCCTGAACAGCAAAGACAAAGTTTCCAGCATTTTTAGTTTTAATAGTAACAGTTGCTGTTTTTGCACCTGCAGTTGTAGGTTTAAAGGATAATGTGAATGGCAGCTGACTTTTAGCAGGAATCTCTACAGAAGCCGGAGCTGCAGTAACAACAAAGTCAGCAGCATTTGCTCCTGAAACCTCAATTGGATTACTATCTAACAACAAATTAGCAAAACTGTCATTAAACATCACAAATTCCTGGTCTGCACTCATTCCCACGCTTGCACTACCGAAATCTGTTCCGTTAATAAGTTCAGGAGTAGTTGAACCGTTTGTGATATATTCACCATTTCCTAAAAGAGCCATAACAGGCAGTTCGGTTGGATCGTTAGCCAATCCGCGAATTGCAAATGTATAAGGGTCTCTAGCTTTATCATTACTTGAAATGCTAACTATAGCAGTCTTTTCACCAACAAGAGTCGGTTTAAATTTAATTGAAAAGATTACTGTCTCTCCGGCAGGAACAGATTTTAGCGGTTTTACAACAAAAAAGCTTGTTGCATTGTTACCGGTAATTTCAACTGCTGGATCATTATTAAATTCGAGTTTAGCATTACCGCTGTTTTCTACTGAAAATTCAAGAATTTTTTCCTTATTCAAGTCAACTTGTCCATAATCAGTATTATCCAAAACTGAAGTTTCAGTTGAACCATTAAGTATCACTTCATTATTTCCAATAACTCTCATATAAGAAATTGGAGAACCATTAGAACCGATACCATGCAATGAGAAGGTGAAAGGATTAGAATCTTTAGTATTATTATCAATTGTAACAGTCACATTAGCATCACCAAGAACATTTGGAGTAAATGTAACACCGAAAGTAGTTGAACCTCCGCCTTTTACGATAGTATCAGGCATAGTAGTTACAGAGAACTGATTTGAATCTAATCCGCTTATAGTTATAACATCACTTGATGTTAACTCCAAATCCTTAGATGCATTATTTGAAATTGTAAAGATATGCTCAACTTTTGAACCTGCATTAACAGTTCCAAAATCTGTATCATCCAGAAGAGCTGGAGTTGTATCGTTATTTTTAATATCAATACCATTACCAATTACATTAATAGAAGAAGAAACTTCTCCTGCAATTCCAACTCCTGTAATATCAAATTCATACGGAGATTTATTAGGAACATTATTAGCAAAAGAAATTTTTGCGTTTTCAACAGAAATGATAGTAGGCAAAAACTCAATTTTAAATACAGCAGTACTTCCAGGAGAAATAACACTTCCTGACGGTTGTTCTACTATAGAAAATGCAGCTGAACCAGATATGACCAAAGGAGGATTATCTGTCAAAGTCAAATCACTTGTACCGATATTTACAATTGTAAATTCTTTAACAAGAGGCTCATTAATTGTCTGTTGACCGAAGTCTGTCCCGTTATCAAGAACTGGAGTTCCACCATTTGGAACGCTTTCTCCGTTATATAGGACATTTACATTAGGCTCAATTTTTTCAATTATATTAGCTTTAATTTTTATGAGATAAGTTGAATCCAAACGAGACTGATTCTTAACTGTAATAATAGTATCAATAAGATGTGCTTGGCCTGATGCGGTAACAGTCACTGTAAAAACTCCGGTTCCTCCCTGAGGAATAGTATCAAGAGTAGACTGAATACTGACAGCAGTATCAGAACATAGAACACTATCAATGATCAAATCATCGCCCAAGCCTATATTTTCAATAATGAAATCCTGAGAAACCTGATTTCCAACTTCAATATCGCCAAAATCAGTACCATTATCGACCTTCGGCACCTGAGAACTGTCATTAGGGATAATAATTCCATTTCCTGAAATCTGAATTGCAGATTCTGTTGAAGGAGCAACAGAAGTATTACCTGTAATTTTAAAAGTATACGGATTTTTATAATCATCATCATTTGCTATTGATACGACTACATCATAAGTTGTTGCAGAGCTCGCAGGAGCAAATGTAACAGTGAAAGTAGCTGAACTTCCCGGAGCAATCGGAGAAGCAACATTAGATGAGACTGTATAGTAATCTTTATTACTTCCTATAAAATCTACACTAGTAACATGAAGTGGAGTATTTCCGTTATTAGCGATTTCAAAAGTTTTATCTATTGTAACAGTACCGGAATCCAAATCGATAGTACCAAAATTGGTATTATCATTCACATCAGGCAACATATCCCCGTTAGGAATAATCACACTATTTCCGGAAACTACAATATCAGGCTTCTGAGCAACAACGCCACTTCCCTGAATAGCAAAAGTATATGATGAAATATCTGGATCATCACTTAAAATCTCAACAGTTGCAGTCTTCAAACCTTGAGAAGTAGGAGCAAAGGAGATTTGCACATTTGCATTACCAGCAGAATTGATATCAATTGGAGTTGCTGTTTCAAGCTTAAATTCTGTTGCATCATTACCGGTAATATTAATTGCAGAAATATTTAAAACACCTCCGCCGAGATTAAATATAGTAAAAGTGTGAGGATTTACTGAATTAATGTCTGAATCCCCATAATCAGTATTATCATTTACATCAGGAGTTGTATCTCCATTTTGGATTTCAACATTCTTTCCTCTAACCTGAATTTTAGGAGGTGCACTAGTTCCTAACCATTTACTATTGAGATAATTTTCCACATCAGTTACTTCTGTAGATGTCAATGCTCTGTTATAAAGAACAACTTCCGCAATTTCACCATGCCAGTATCTGCCGAATGTTCTGTCTGAAGATAAAGAATCAGCAGTTGTAGGACCAGCTGCAACAAGTGAAAGAATATGATAGCCCCCGTCTGCCGGGAAAACTGCAGAAGTACCATTTACATCCGCCTGATCAAGTCTTGTTTGTCCATTTCTAACATTATCACTTGAAGGATCACCCCATATAACACCATTATCTCCTCTATGGAAATCATACGCAGTATCATCTGCTATGAAAAAATGATAGTCGTTATGGTCAGATTCACGCATAACCCAAAATAAAGTTACGATATTACTCAATTTTGGAAATTGAAAATACTGGCTTGAACCATTAAAAGTAAAAACAGGTTTACCATTCAATGAATTTGCCTTGAATACAGGTTGAGCTGCACTGCTTACCTGAGTTGCATCACCAACACCTGCTTTGTCAATCCATGCATCTTTTGCGCCATCTGCAGGGACAGTTCCATCACCTAATGGATCACTAGCATCTAGCCAAAGAAGACAACCTGGAGTACTAACAGGACCTTCGCCTGTATTTCCCGCTGCACCTGTTCCCTGAATTTTAAATCTAAACGGGTTATCGGGATCATTACTATCAATTGTTAAATTTGCATCAAATAATTGTGTAGTATAAGGAGTAAAAGAAACTGTAAAAGTTGTAGATTCACCTGGAGCAAGTGTTGATACCGCAGGTTGAGCAGTGATTACAAAATCAGTGCCTGAAATTGCAACAATATCAGGAGAACCTGTTAAGTTCAGGGTATCAGTTCCTGCATTGGAAATAGTAAATACAGTTGTTACAGTAGTATTCAATGGGACATCGCCAAAGTCTGTACCATTAGCAATAGATGGAGTCAATGCTCCATTTTTAATATCATTTCCATTTCCGCTAAGAGCCATTTTTGGAGCACTTGTAGAAGAAACAGAACCTTTAACATTAAAGGTATAAGGATTATTATTCAGGTCATTATTCCCAATTGAGATTGCAGCAGTATAATCACCATCGGTAGAAGTATCGAAAGTAACGCTGAAAGAGACTGAAGATCCTGCAGGAATAGTACCTGATGCAGGTTGAACCACAGCAAATGCGGAATCCCCGGTAATGGATACATAAGGAGTCTCAGTTAATTCTAAATCATCTGCACCTGTGCTTTTAATGGTGAAAGTATGTGTAACAGTTCCGTTTCCGTTAAGCTCTGTACCAAAATCTGTACCATTGCTAAGAATTGGAGAAGTTGAACCATTCGGCACTAACTCATCGTTTGCACCTCCTCTTACTTCAGCAGTAACGATAGCTGAATTAAACCATTTATTATACAGGTAAGTTTCGACATCATCAACCTGATCTGTTGAAAGTTTAGCACTGTAAACAATAATTTCAGCAATTGTTCCGATCCAATTTCTACCTAAATCACGATCCTGAGTTACAGCACTTACTGCAAGAGGACCATCTGTGATCAATGAAACCATTACATCACGATTTATAGGAATATTGGTAGTTTTACCATCAACATCCTGTCTATCAATACGCGTCAAACCACTTTTTATTGGATCCGCAGCGTAAATATCATCCCACAAAGAGGCGGCTCCACGGTGAAAATCATACTTTGTAGCATCCCCTAAAAGAAAATGCAAATCACCCTGATTTGTCTCTTTAAGTACCCAAAACACAGTACATGCATTGGCAATTCCGGATGTAAGCGAATAAGTCTGTGTACCGGAAAATACAAGAACAGACTTTCCATTCAGAGCTGCAGCGGCAACCGTAGCCTGTAAATTAGAGTCTCCCTGATTTGCATCTTTTCCATTTCCAGACTTATCTTTCCATGTTGCAACAGGATCACCGTCAGCAGGTATAGAACCATTACCACTAGGATCAGAAGCGTCAAGCCAAAGTTCACAACCCGCAATTTCTGTCGGAGCAGAAATTTGAGCATACGAGCTGATGCCAAACAACATAGCAAAAGCGACCAACAACAGACAAAATTTTCTGTTCATCATTTTACCAACATCCTTTCATTATTTATTTTAAATATTAATCTGAATTTTCTCCAATATTAAAAAATATAAAAAAACACCCTTGTTTACTGAATTATTTTTTAATATTTTTTAATATTAGTTTTTTCAGTGCCCTAACCCTTCCCCAGCCTCACTTTGTTAAATCCTAACAACCCAACCTATTCAAACTACTATATTAATGCAAATAATTAAAAAGTCAAATAAATAACTTAATATTCTAAAAAATATATTCATAGAATTGTTTATTTTAGGTATTTTTTAACTTTTTCTTGATAAAAGCAGGTAAAAGGGATACCATATTTAGGTAATTACAAAACAAAAAGGATTTCAATTATGTCACTTAAAAATATTAACATTAAAAAATTCTTAAAGAATATCTTAAGAATTATAATTCTTAGTTTAGGATCATTTTATCTACTTTTAATTTTTGCAGGATTTTTTTTCGCCGACAGACTACTATTTCCGTCACCTTCAGCAAGTTACAGCAGTAATAATTCATTTAAAACACTGACTTTAAAATCAGACTCAGTTATCATGATGTCCGAGCATTTTCCTCCGTCAAAAACCCCGTCCTATTTCATCATATACAGCCATGGAAATGGAGTCGACTTAGGTGACATACAGTTTAAATTGAAAGAAGCTTCTTTATATTTAAACAGTTACATCATTTCATACGACTATCCCGGTTATGGGCAAAGCACAGGCTCACCGACCGAACAAAATGTATATAAATCCGTGGAAGCGGTATATCAATATATGTTGGGAAAAGGAATAAAAAGTGAAAAAATTATAATATGGGGTCGCTCTGTCGGTAGCGGGCCTGCGACATATTTGGCGGAAAAGCATAAAGGTCATCCATTAATACTGGAAAGTCCTTTTTTAACAGCATTTCGTGTGGTCACCCATTATCCGGTGATCCCTTTTGATAAATTTCAAAATATTACCAGGATTTCAAACATTGATGCTCCACTTCTTGTAATACATGGTAAAAAAGATAAAATCATTCCTTTTTACCATGGATTTGAATTATACACGACAGCGAAACTGCCCAAAAAAAATATTTGGTTTAAAGATGCTGGTCACAATAACATTACCAGCCTTTATCCGAAAAAATATTGGAATGGGCTCAAAGATTTTCTCTTAAATTTAAATATTCAAAAGAAAAACCAGTCATTACATTGAAGTGTTATGACAAAAAAAAGCTCCCGTATTCTAAGATAAGGGAGCTTGAAAAATTATATGAACTAAAGCTTATTTTTTCTGAATCACCGGTAATACAAATTTACCTTCCTGATTCATTATAACTCCAATTCCTATTTTATTATTTAGAACTATAGAATATTCACCAGGCATAGTTTTTTTCTCGTTAATTTGAGCAGAAACAGTACTTGCTCCGCTTTGTGAGTCAAAAACATATCCTTTTTTATTTACTTTACACTTGATCAGTTTACCGCCCTGAATTGGTTCTAAAGCAATCTTAGGAGCTTTTGAGCCAAAGTAAAAACCTGTAATATTCAGTACGCTGCCTTTAAGTTCGACTGATATAATTTCAGGAGGAACAAGAGAGACAATCTGAGCATTATTATCGATTTTAATTCCACCTACTTTTCCTTTTACTTTCAATTGAACCTCAAGAGGTTTCTGATTTCCTGCATCTATATATTTAGCATAACCAGCCTTAACTGCTTTTTTATCATATAACCGAAATTTTTTCTTCCAGAATCCGCGTGCAGACTGAGGCGTAAAAGATAATTTATCTTTTTTCAGAGCACCTTTTTTCTGAAGAGGCAGCAAACCGTAAATTTTTGGAACTTTATCAAAAGTTGCACCGTCCTGCAAATCGTGAACTTCAGTAATTTTTACAGTAATTGGAGTACCTATTGTTACTTTCAGATATTCGACAGTAATTGATACAGTAGCCGTATTGCTAACCTGCTCTCCGTCGTTAGCAGTATAAGTAAATGCATCTGTTCCGTAAAAATCATCTTCAGGTGTATATGAGAAAGAACCATCATCATTTAATACAAGAGTACCATGTTTCGGGTCATCTACTAATGATGCAGTTAAATCATTTCCTGTTGTACTTGTATCATTTTCAAGAATTCCTGGAGCCTGAATATTGATTTCCACTCCTTCAGAAGTCGTATACTGATCATCTTCGGCAATTGGAGGTATCGCAATTGGTTCTTCAACAGTGATTAGAACTTCTGCAACATTACTGTAATCAGTTCCGTCAAAAACTCTGTATGAAAAAGCAACAATACCCGGCTGATCTGTTGAAAATGTGAATGAACCGTCCTGGTTAAAATCAAAAGAACCTTCTGTAGGAGCGGTGACTACTTCAGCATATTCCATATTTCCGTCAGGATCATAATCATTCGCCATAACTCCGGCAGGATCTACTATAAGAGTTTCTCCTGCAACTACAGTATACTGATCATCTAAAGCTGCCGTAGGATTATTAGCATGTTCATTAATATTTACATATACCAGAGCAATATTACTGTCATCCTTACCGTCGTTTGCTTTATAAGAAAATACATCGAGTCCGACATAATCGGTATTAGGAATGTAAAGGAATGATCCATCCGTTCTCAATTCAACATTTCCATTAATAGGTTTATCAACTAAAACAGCAGTTAACGCATCTCCATCCTGATCTTTATCATTAGCCAGTACACCTTTAGGTGGGATAGGAAGTTGTGAATTTTTTTCTATATAGAAAAACCAGTCATTATATGCCACAGGCGGATGATTTTCATCTTCTTTCAGAACTTTTATTACTACAACTGCTGTATTGCTGTCATCCTCCCCGTTATTAGCTTTATATGAGAATGTATCGTAACCTGTATAACCATCCATTGGAATATAAGTAAATGTTCCATCAGAATTAAAAGTCAATGTTCCATGTTGAATATCATCAACAATTCTTGCAGTTAACCCCGGAGCGCTGAATTTAATATCGTTTACTAGCACACTCCGTTCTGAAGTAACTTCCAAAACCTGATTTTTTTCAACAAAATAAAAATCATTATTTGCAGTTGGAGCCTGAGATGCTGAAGCAGTAAAATTAACATTTGTAACATCTGCATCAATAATGGTAGTATCAATACTCTGAGGAGTGAAAAAATAACCGATTGTTACAGGAGTAACTGTATAATCACCAATTGGTAAATCTGTAATTACATATGTACCGTCCTGAGCTGTTACTGCAGAATGTTCACTATCAACAGCGATTTCGATATCAGGGATTCCAGTTCCATCACCATTTGTAACTGTACCCGAAATAGAATATACTTTTACTGCAGTAAAATTAATATCGGGAACATCCGCTCCTGATAAATTCACATCTCTTGTTGGCGGATTAAAAATATATCCGGTCAAAGAAGGAGTAACTGTATAATCTCCGTCAATAACATTATTTATAATATATTTCCCGTCAGTACCGGTTAAAGCATTAAGAGTATCAGATATAGAGACATCTACATTTTCCAGAGGTGTTCCATCTTCAAGAACCACAATACCTGAGATTGAATATGCATTAAGTGCCTGGAAATCGACTCCTAACACATCTGTTCCTGCTATGGTTACTGCTCTATTTTCGGGAGAAAAAATATAACCGGTCAAAGAAGGAGTCACAGTATAATCTCCGTCCTTAACAAGAATTTCATAATTTCCATTAGCATCAGATACAGCCTGATAATTAGCATCTGTACTCACGGTAACACCAGGGAAAGGATTTCCAGCTACATCTGTAACTGTACCTGAAATTGCACTAGCCGCAAAAGCGATAAAATCTACATCATTAACATCCGTTCCTGCAAGGGCAATATCTTGAGAAACCGGTTCAAAAATAAATCCTTGAAGTTGAGGAATTACCGTATGTGTTAAAGTATCAGGCAAACCTGTTATTGTATAATTTCCTGAAGCATCAGTCACAGCTGAATGATTTGCATCGACAGAGACAACTACATTTTCAAGACCACTGCCGTTATAGGTGACTGTTCCGGAAATTGATTTTGCATCATAAGCTGTAAAATCTATACCGGTGACATCAGAACCTGCTAGTGGCACATCCTGACTGAATGGCACAAATGCATAGCCTGCAAGTACTGGAGTTACTGTATGTGTTAAACTATCTGCAAGATCTGTTATTGTGTAATTTCCTGAAGCATCAGTCACAGCTGAGTGATTTACATCTACTGATACAACTACATTTTCAAGACCACTGCCGTTATAGGTGACTGTTCCGGAAATTGATTTTGCATCATAAGCTGTAAAATCGATACCGGTGACATCAGAACCTGCCAGAGGCACATCCTGACTGAACGGTACAAATGAATAGCCTGCAAGTGATGGAGTTACTGTATGTGTTAAAGTATCTGCAAGATCTGTTATTGTATAATTTCCTGAAGCATCAGTCAGAGCTGAATGATTTGCATCGACAGAGACAACTACATTTTCAAGACCACTGCCGTTATAGGTGACTGTTCCGGAAATTGATTTTGCATCATAAGCTGTAAAATCGATACCGGTGACATCGGAACCTGCCAGAGGCACATCCTGACTGAATGGTACAAATGCATAGCCTGCGAGTACTGGAGTTACTGTATGTGTTAAAGTATCTGCAAGACCTGTTATTGCGTAATTTCCTGAAGCATCAGTCACAGCTGAGTGATTTACATCTACTGATACAACTACATTTTCAAGGCCGCCGCCGTTATAGGTGACTGTTCCGGAGATTGATTTTGCATCATAAGCTGTAAAATCGATACCGGTGACATCGGAACCTGCCAGAGGCACATCCTGACTGAATGGTACAAATGAATAGCCTGCAAGTGCAGGAGTTACTGTATGTGTTAAAGTATCAGGCAAACCTGTTATTGTGTAATTTCCTGAAGCATCAGTCACAGCTGAGTGATTTACATCTACTGATACAACTACATTTTCAAGACCACTGCCGTTATAGGTGACTGTTCCGGAAATTGATTTTGCATCATAAGCTACAAAATCTATACCGGTAACATCTGCTCCTGCCAAAGTTACATCCTGATTAAATGGGACAAATGCATAGCCTGTAAGCGTTGGTGTTACTGTATGTGTTAAAGTATCTGCAAGACCTGTTATTGTGTAATTTCCTGAAGAATCAGTTACAGATGAATGACTTGCATCAACTTCAACTGTTACCCCGGCAAGCGGATTACCGTCTAAAGTAACTGTTCCGGAAATCGAATGAGGATTATCATAAGCTGTAAAATCGATACCGGTGACATCAGAGCCAGCCAGGGGTACATCCTGACTGAACGGAACAAATGCATAGCCTGCAAGTGTTGGAGTTACTGTATGAATTAAAGTATCAGGTAAACCTGTTATTGTGTAATTTCCTGATGCATCAGTTACAACTGAATGATTTACATCTACAGCAACAGTAACACCAGGGAACGGATTACTACCTAAAGTGACTGTCCCGGAAATTGATTTTGCATCATAAGCTGTAAAATCTATACCGGTGACATCAGAACCTGCCAGAGTAACATCCTGACTAAATGGTACAAATGCATAGCCTGCAAGTGTTGGAATTACTGTATGTGTTAAAGTATCTGCAAGACCTGTTATTGTATAATTTCCTGATGCATCTGTTAACGCGGTATGATTTGCATCGACAGCTACAACCACATTTTCTAGTCCGCTGCCGTTATAGGTGACTGTCCCGGAGATTGATTTTGCATCATAAGCTGTAAAATCTATATCGGTGACATCGGAACCCGCCAGAGTAACATCCTGACTGAACGGGACAAATGCATAACCGGTAAGATCTGGAATCACGGTATAAGTAAAAGTATCCGGCAGACCTGATATTGTGTAATTCCCGGAAGCATCAGTCACAGCTGAATGACTAGCATCTACTGATACAACTACATTTTCAAGACCAGTGCCGTTATAGGTGACTGTTCCGGAAATTGATTTTGCATCATAAGCTGTAAAATCAATACCGGTAACATCAGTTCCTGCCAGGGTAACATCCTGACTGAATGGTACAAATGCATAGCCTGCAAGTGCTGGAGTTACCGTATGAGTTAAAGAATCTGCAAGACCTGTTATTGTGTAATTTCCTGATGCATCTGTTAACGCTGTATGATTTGCATCTACAGATACGACCACATTTTCTAGTCCGCTGCCGTTGTAGGTGACGGTTCCGGAAATTGATTTTGCATCATAAGCTGTAAAATCGATACCGGTGACATCAGAACCTGCCAGGGCAACATCCTGACTGAACGGAACAAATGAATAACCTGATAATACAGGAGTTACCGTATGAGTTAAAGTATCCGGTAAACCTGTTATTGTGTAATTTCCTGATGCATCTGTTAACGCGGTGTGATTTGCATCTACAGATACGACTACATTTTCTAGTCCGCTGCCGTTATAGGTGACTGTTCCGGAAATTGATTTTGCATCATAAGCTGTAAAATCTGTACCGGTAACATCAGCACCCGCCAGGGTTACATCCTGACTGAATGGTACAAATGCATAGCCTGCAAGTGTTGGAGTTAATGTATATGTTCCACCGTCAGCTAAGTCAGGGATTGTATAATCACCATTTCCATCTGTTAACGCAGAATGATTTGCGTCAATCGTTACTGTTACCCCCGCAAAAGGTGTTCCGTCGTCAAGAGCGATATTACCTGAAATAGAATATGAGCTAGTTGCATTGAAGTCAATATTTGTAATATCAGCACCGGAAATTGAAATATCTGTAAATACTGGAGAAAATACATAATCAACAGATGATGGTGTTACTGTATAATTACCATCAAGTAAATCTACAATTTCATAAAATCCGTTACTGTCAGTAATGGCAGTATGATTTGAATCAATTTCAACTTGAATATTATCAAGACCTACACCGTTGAGACTGATTGTCCCAGAAACTGTATAAACATCGGTCGCAGAAAAATCAACTCCAACTAAATCTGTTCCACTTACAGTACGGGTGTCTTTTTCCGGAGTAAAAATATACCCGTTTAAAACTGGTGTTATATCATAAGTACCATTTGGCACATCAATAATAGTATACTCACCATTTACATCTGTTTTTGCACTATGCACAGCATCAGCAAAAACTTCAACTCCATCTAATCCTTGACCATTAAAAGTTACTGTTCCTGAAATTAAAGAAACTCCTGCAGAAGTAAAATCAACACCAACTGCATTCGTGCTGTTTATTGTTACATCTCTCGTAGGTGGATTAAATACATAATGCGTAAATCCGGGTTCTACAATAACATGATCCCCGTCAAGTAATCCGGTAAAAGTATAATTACCGCTGCTGTCAGTTATAACGGATGATCTGTCATCTCCTGCAAGCATCAGAACAACATTATTCTGTACATCGCCAGTTACCTGTCCTGAAATTGAATAGGTAGGCGTCGACTGACCTAACCATTTAAATTTAAGATATGCTTCAATACGCCCTCTTTCCGCATCACTTAAAGGACGGTTATAAACAATAATTTCAGCAATATTTCCCTTCCATGAGCGATTAATCAGAAGAGGATCCTGCCTGTCTCTAGTTATCTGATTAGCTTCAACATTAGCTGTTGTAACAAGAGAAATCATATTTGGAGTGTTTAGAGGTAGAGGTGTAGTAGTACCATCAATTAAAGTTTCATTCAAATATGTTTTACCGCTTTTGATATTATTTGAAGCAGAACCTGCGTCCCAAAGAAAACCATTTCCAGAACCATCAGGATTTATACCTCGGTGAAAAGAATAATAATCCGAATCGCCTAAAAGAAAATGAGAATTATTATGATCAACTTCCTGAACAACCCAGAAAACTGTTCGTACATCATTTATTCTTGAGGTCAATGAAAAATAATCATCAGATCCGTCAAAAACAACAGTTGCATGACCATTTATACTTCCGGTACTTACATTAGGTTCATTCGCAGCAGCAGGAGCAGTTGCATCATTGCCGTTTCCTGATTTATCGATCCAGGTTGATAATGCTCCATTAACAGGTGCGGAACCGTCACCTTGAGGGTCATCACCATCCAGCCATAACTGTAGGCCTTTTATTGTCTGTACTACATTATCTACACCCTTACCTGTAATATCAAAGGTATAAGGATTTTCATCCGGATCATTACAGTCGATAGTAATTGTTGCATCATAAACAGCTTCAGCCGCAGGTGTAAAAAGAACAGTAAAAGCAGTAATTCCTCCGCCTGTCGGTACAATTGAAGCAGGCATATAAGCGATTGAATATTGTGCCGCACCGGCTCCAGTAATAGTAACATTAGAAATTTTCAGGTTTAATTCACCTAAGTTTTCAATTTCAAATTTTTGAACAACAGATTTTCCGACATCAACCCCACTAAAATCAGTACCATCAAGTTCATTTGGTGTTGTATCTCCGGAATAAATAGGCTCATTATCTCCATAAACATTTATTTCAACTCTCGCTGTTGTTGTAGAAGTTCCAGTAATTGTAAAAGAATACAATGACTCATCTAAATCATTAGAACGAATACTGACAGTTGCTGTATGCACTAAATTATCCTGAGGAGCAGTAAATAAAATTCTAAAATTCTGAGTTGTTCCAGATTCCATTTGAATGTCTGCCGGCTGCAGAGAAACAGTAAAAGCAGAATCACCAGTAATTAAAACAGGTACAGATTGATCTAGCTGCAAATCTCCAATACCAGTATTTTTAATTACAAATTCATGTTCAGAAGTTTTACCCTGATAGAGAGTTCCAAAGTCAGTGCCGTCATTTACATCCGGATTGACATCACCATCCACAATTTCTATATTATTACCTGTTATTTCAATTTCAGGCCCCCATTTTTCCTTTAAAAATTCTTCTATACTCTGCTGTTCAGCAGTGTTAAGAACCTGATTAGAAATAATAATCTCACACATTTCTCCATACCATGATCTTTTCGCGTAAGCTCTGTCTCTTGAAACAGTATTAGCACTAACATTTCCATCTGTAAGCAAAGTTATTAAATTATATTTTCCTAACGGAAGATAATCATTAAGACTATCAACCAAAGTTCCACCATTATATGTAGAACCATTCGTTATGTTTGAACTAGTATACTGACCCCAATATTTTCCATCTTCAGCCCTGTTAAAATCCCAGGTATTTGTATCTCCAAGAAAAAAATGTGGATCCCCGTATCCGTAAGCAGTTTCACGAACAACCCAGAATACAGTTCTAATATCAGTTATTTCACTATTCAATGAATAGGTGTCGTCAACACCATCAAACTGCAACGCCGACAATCCGTTTAATGCATCCGCAACTACTTTTGCCTGTAAAGACGAAGTTGATTGGGTTGCATTATTTCCAACACCTGACTTATCGTACCATGTTGCCACTAAAGAGCCATCTGCAGGAGAGGTTCCATTTGCATTTGGATCAGCAGCATCAAGCCAAAGCTCAATTCCAGATACAGACGAAGATTGCAAAGCTTTAAAATTAATTCCGGAAATATCTGCACCAGAAACTGTCACATTTTTAAACACCGGGGCAAATGACGCATTTGCAATATAAGGAGTAACCTTATAAGTTCCATCAGCTAAACCTGTAATTATAAAATTCCCAGATGCATCTGATTGTGCTGAATGTGTCGCATCAGCTTTCACTGTTACTCCATTTACAGGAGCTCCTGTAATAGTATCGGTTATCGTTCCAGATACATCATAACCATAAAGTACCATGCCCGACAAAAAGCATAAGCCCATACACATTAATAAATAAATTTTTCTTTTCATGAAAATAAATCCTCTTTTTTTATTAGTAACTATATTATTACCCTTGTATTTTTATAAAGAAATTAAATTAAGATCTTGATTTTACTCTTACGACTAAAACAATTCCAAATAAAGCAACAAAGAATTATCACCCTTTTCAAAAAACAACTATAAGTTTTTACAAAATATAAAAAACACCTGCAATTTATATATTTTTATTTTAAAATCATTTCCAAATCGAACAAAAAACAAATTTGAACATTTGTTTACACTCTTAGTTTTGATTATATCACAATGATTTTATTTATACAATAGTTATGCAGAAAAATTTAATAAAAAATTTAATATATCCCGCTTTAGGTAAGACAATTAACAATCAAATTATACCAATTAACAAATAAAATAAATTTTTCAAAAAAATGATTCAAAACTATCAAAACCAATAAGGCAAGAATAGAAGAAACAAAAGTACGACGATTTGGATCGTAATAGGGGAAATTAACGGTTTAAATTAAAAATAGTCAATTCATTTAAAGATAGACCAGCATCTTTTATTACTTGATAATGATAATCGAAGTTTTTTAATTCGGAAGGCCAGTGAGCATCTATTGAAAATGCGATGGGAATATTAAATTCAGCAGCAATTCTAAGCATAGCAATATCAGTATCAATTTCATAATGCGAATTAAGTTCCAAAGCTGTATTTGTATCCAATGCAGCTTTTGCAATCCGCATGATTGATTTTTCAGGTACAGAACCTAATATATTTACAATCCATCGATAAGGATGTCCTAATATATCAACATTTTTTTCAAGAATCTGTAGAGTATGCTTTTCCCAGTATTTTAATATATCACCTGGATCAGAGGGGGCATTCAACCAGTGAACACTACCAATTACAATATCAATTTCAGGCAACAGAGATTCATCTAATGTAAATCTTCCATCATGCATCAATTCAACTTCAACCCCAGGAATAAGTTCAGAATATTTTTTCATATCTGAAATGTGATGAAGTAATTTTTTTGTACCTGCATTTTCAAATTTATCAAAAATTGTGCTGTCCTGCATATAGCTCCAACTCCATGCTACATCTGAGGGGAAATAAATTGCGAAACTATGGTCGGTCACTGCTGTCTGTTCAATAAAATCAGCATTTCGGACAAATTCAGCAATTAATTCTAAAGTCATACTTTCATCAGCACAGTAACTAATATTTGAATGACAGTGACAATTAATCATTTCAATCTCCAGAAAATATAAGTAAAAAAAAAGCCCGGAGATTAATCCGGACTTCTTAAAATCTTGTTAAAAACACTTTAAGCAATAGAGCTGACCAGCTTTTGAAGGCGGGCTTTTTTTCTAGATGCTTTATTTTTATGAATAGTGTTTACCTTAACAGCTTTATCAAGCTTAGAAAAAACAGACTTCAAAAGCTCAACAGCCTGAGCCTTATCAGAAGCATCAATTGCCTGACGCAGTTTCTTTTCAGTTGTTTTTATCGCCGTACGGCGTGATTTATTTCTAATTCTAGCTTTAGCACTAGTAATCAGACGCTTTTTTGCTGACTTCATATTCGGCATATGAACATCTCCTTAAATTATTTATAAATAAACTTAACATAATAAACTTCGAACTTACGATTCAATAGACAAGACAGATAAATACATTTTTCCGCATTCTGCTTATGTAACATATTGAAACGGGCTCAATAAAATGTCACGACTTTTGAAAAATACAAGCAGAAAAGATAAATTCAACATTGAAAAATAAAAAAAACAGATATTAACTATAAATTATTGAAGGGAAAAGAACAACAGAAATCAATCGTCGACAATGTTTTTCTATTTTTCTTCAAACAATACTGAATAACTCTTGTAAATTTTAAATCACTGCATTATATTACAGCTTTTGATAACGAATTTTACAAAAAAGTGGGTTTATACCCGCTTTTCTTTTGTGAAGATATAATTTTAGATAAATTTTGTAAGGAATAAATAAAAATGAATCATCAAATATTAGCATTACTTGAATATATAGAACAAGAGAGGGGTATCGATCGTGATACGATGCTCTCTGTGCTTCACGGAGCAATAAAATCAGCTGCTCGAAAAAGCATCGATCTTCCGGCAGATCAACTTGATGTCGAGTTTGATAATACAACAGGAGAATATAAGGTAATAGCTCACCTTCAGGTCGTGGAGAATAAAGCTTCAAATGAATCTAATCTGATTAAACTCGAACAGGCAAAAGAGCGTTATCCCGATGTAAAAACAGGTGACTTTGTATATTGGGAAGTAACCCCTGCAAACTTTGGAAGAATTGCTGCACAAGCGGCAAAACAGGCGATGATGCAGCAGATACGCCGTGCTGAAAAAGAAGTTGTAATGGAGGAGTTTCAGGAACTAATAGGTCAAATTGTCAACGGAGTAGTACGCAGATATGAATCAGGCAATGTAATTGTAGACCTAGGGAAAGCAGAAGGTGTTCTTTCATACAAAGACAAACTCCCTAATGAAACTTACTACCCGAATGACAGAATTAATGCATTATTGAAAAAGGTTGATATGAACGGATCGGGAGTTAACATAATACTTTCAAGAACACATAATGATTTTGTTCGCCGTCTTTTTGAGAGAGAAGTTGCAGAAATTTCAGATGGTATAGTGAAAGTTATGGCAATAGCAAGAGATCCGGGACAAAGAACCAAAATAGCCGTTTCTAGTGAAGATCCGCACATTGACCCGATAGGTGCGTGTGTAGGATTACGGGGAATGCGCGTCCGCAGTATTACAAATGAACTTGGCGGTGAAAAAATTGACATAATCCAATATAGTGATAATTTAAAAGAATATGTAGCAAATGCTCTTCAGCCTGCATCTCTTGAACATATAGAAATTGATAATAATACTATTGATATTTTGGTCAAATCAGATCAATTATCTCTTGCAATTGGGAAAAAAGGACAGAATGTACGCTTGACATCTCGATTACTCAACAGTAAAGTTAATATATCTGCAGCTGAAGATGAAAATTTAACATTTGCAGAACAAGTTCGTAAGACGGTTGGAGATATCTCTGACCGTTTGAATATAGACAATGACATTGCAGAAAAGCTTGTCAACCACGGTTTCAATTCAATAGAAGGTCTGAAATCAGCAGAAATTTCAGATATTGAAGATATTGAAGATTTAAGTGAAGATGAAATAGAAACTGTTTTAAGTTCAATCAACAATATAAAGGAATAATACTGATTTCTAATATAAAAAATAGGAAATACAATCGGTCATATTATGTCTAAAGGAAAATATACAGTTAGTGATTTAATGAAGGAATTCGGATATTCCCGGAAAGAAGTCCTTCATGAACTCGAAGAGATGGAACTTGAATATAAGTCAGTCCAGTCAGAAATAAGTGAAGATTTACTTGAATTGGTCAAAGAACATTTCAAAGATTTGGTTGAACAAAAACAATCATCTCAGAAAAGTAAAGATACAAAAACAGATGAAAATTTAAAGGAAATACACCTGAAACCACCAGTTGTGGTCAAAAAGCTTGCTGAAGCAATTGAAAAAAAGCCTAATGAAATCATCAGCGAATTGATGAAAAAAAATATTATGGCAAGTATCAATAATAATATTGACTCAAATATAGCAATTGAAATATGTAAAAATTTCGGCTTTAATCTATTGCTTGACAAAAGAGCAAAACAAGAGCAGCAGTCAAGTGGCAAACAAACTGAACCGGAAGAGATAGAATTTAAAGATAACCCGAAAGATCTTATTGAAAAACCTCCAATTGTTACATTTTTAGGACATGTTGATCATGGGAAAACTTCTCTTCAAGATAAAATAAGAGAGACGAATATCGTCTCTGGAGAAAGTGGAGGAATAACCCAACATATAGGTGCATCAACCGTAAAGAAACACGGAAAACAAATTACTTTTATTGATACACCAGGTCATGAAGCATTTACGGCAATGCGTGCAAGGGGTGCGAATATTACAGATATCGCGGTGCTGGTAGTTGCTGCAGATGATGGATTTATGCCTCAAACAGTTGAAGCATTAAATCATGCTAAAGCTGCAGGAGTGCCAATAATTGTAGCAGTTAATAAGATTGATCTTCCTGGAGTTAATCCAGATAAAGTACTGCTTGAAATGCAGCAGAATAATTTAATGTCGGAAGATTGGGGCGGTGATGTAGGAGTTGTTCGTGTTTCTGCAATTACAGGCGAAGGTATTGACACTCTTCTTGAACGAATACTACTGGAAGCTGAATTAATGGAGTTAAAAGCTAATCCGCAACGCCCTGGTGAAGCTGTTGTTATAGAATCACAAGTTGAACATGGACTGGGAGCAACAGCTAGCATACTTGTGATGAATGGAACAATAAATAAAGGTGATATGATTCTCAGTGGAGAGTTTTTTGGGAAAATAAAGGCGATGTTTGATGAATTTGGGAAACCAGTCAAAAAAGCCGGTCCCGCATGTCCAGTTAAAATTGTCGGTCTTTCCGGACCTCCGGAAGCTGGTGCAAAATTGGTGGTCTGCAAAAATGAAAAAGAAGTTAAAAAAATTGCAGAAAACCGTGCGATACAGAAAAAATTGGATTCTCAGGATAGAAAAACAGTCTCTCTTGAAGATCTTTTCAGCAATATTGAACATGAAAAACGCAATCGTCTTCCTGTCATCATAAAAGCTGATGTCCGAGGTTCAATTGAAGCAATTCAGGATTCTTTAACGAAGATACCTTCAGATAAAATTACAGTGGAAACTATACATAGTGGAGTTGGAGCTATTACAGAAAATGATGTAGTGTTAGCTGCCGCATCTGGTGCTATGGTTATTGGATTCCATGTACGAGTTAACCCTGGAGTTAATAAACTTGCAAAACAGGAAAAAGTGGAGATTCGCCTTTATAGCGTTATCTACGAACTTCTTGAAGATATAAGAGAAGCACTTGTTGGACAATTAAAACCTGAAGAGCGTGAAAAAGAACTTGGAACAGCGAAAATTCTTCAGATTTTTGAAACATCTAAAGGTCCTAATGTCATTGGTTGTATGGTTGAAAATGGCACAGTAAAAGTCAACGCAAAAGCTAGAGTTTATAGAGATGACGAACTTATCTTTAATGGTACAGTTACTTCGTTGCGTCGTTTTCAAGATGATGTAAAAGAAGTTAAGGCCGGGCTCGAATGTGGTATAAGGCTCGATAACTTTGCTGATTTCCATGAAGGTGACAAAGTTCAATTTTATGAAATTGAATACAAAAAAGCTCAACTTTAATTTATCCTAACAGGAGTTTTTACAACAAATGCCATCTCAAAGAATGATAAGAGTCAATGAACTGCTAAAGCGTGAAATTGCTGAACTACTTGAAAGAGTTGACTTTGACTTAACAGGCTGTCTTGTTTCTGTTAGGGAAGTTGATGTATCTCCGGATTTGCGTCATGCAAAAGTCCATATCAGTGTCCTTGGAGGCAATGATGAATTAAATAAAAAAATCCTGCGTTTTATGCGTAATGAGCGAGTACATCTACAGAAAAAAATTTCAAAAGACATTGTATTAAAATACACTCCTGTATTAGAATTTTCCTGTGACAAGAGAATTGCACTTGGCGACAAAGTTCTTGCAATTCTTGATGAACTTGAAACTGAAGGCAATCTTTAGTAGACTATGCAAAATTTTACACTTTTAGTTTAACAACTTTTTTCTTAAGATTTTTATAATAAAAATTTAATAAAAGGAATATATTTATGTCAAATTCATTTTTACAAAATAATTTTGCCGAACGAATCGGCGGTAACATGTTCGGGAAAGATACAAAAATTTATAAATTTGAAAAAATAAAGAGGGCAAAAAAAGCTGCTCTTGAAGCAAATCCCGGTGCTGAAATTATTGATATGGGCGTAGGCGAACCAGATGATATGGCTTTTCCCGAAGTCATAGAAACTTTGAAAATTGAAGCCGAAAAATGGGAAAACCGTACCTATACGGATAATGGAATTGATGAATTCAAAATAGTCGCTGCTAAATATATGAAAGAACTTTACAATGTTGAGATTGACCCGACATTGGAAATATGCCATTCGATTGGATCAAAACCGGCTCTTGCTCTTCTTCCTTCCGCATTTATAAATCCTGGCGACATTACGATTATGACAATTCCGGGTTATCCTATTATGGGAACCTGGACTAAATACTTTAACGGCAAAGTTGTAAATCTCCCTCTTTTAGCAGAAAATAATTTCCTGCCTGACTTAGATTCTCTAACTGAAGACCAAAAAGAAAAAGCTAAATTGCTTTACCTTAATTATCCGAATAATCCAACTGGGACATCAGCAACTAAAGAATTTTTTGAAAAAGCAGTAAAATTTGCAAAAGAAAATAATATACTTATTGTTTCAGATGCCGCCTATGCTCCACTTAACTTCACAGGCAAACCTTTAAGTATTTTATCAATTGACGGAGCAAAAGATGTTGCAGTAGAGTTACATAGTATGTCAAAAGGTTTTAATATGACAGGCTGGAGAATAAGTTGGGTTTGCGGGAATAAATTGGCTGTTAAGGCTTTTGCTAATGTAAAAGATAATTTTGATAGTGGGCAGTTTGCAGCTATTCAAAAAGCTGCCGCTGCCGGATTAAAAAAACAAAAAACAATTACACCTGCTATTTGTGAAAAATATGAAAGACGCTTGAAATTTATGACAGAAACTCTCCAAAAAATTGGTTTTCCTGCATCTATGCCTCAAGGGTCGTTCTATCTTTATGTACAAATACCTAAAAGAGCCGGTGATGTAGAGTTTGATTCAGCTGAATCTTTTTCTCAGTGGTTAATCAAAGAAAAACTCATAAGTTCAGTTCCTTGGGATGATGCGGGAAATTTTGTTCGATTCAGTGCTACATTTGTAGCTAGAGGCGGAATTGAAGAAGAAAAGCGCGTATTACAGGAATTTTCTGATCGCTTAAAAGGAACCAACTTTATTTTCTGAAAAAATATAATGCTATAAAATTTAAATTAAATAAATTTTTACGGTAAAGTTTATTATGAAAAATAGAAGGAAAAAAATATGGAACAGCAAATTAGAGAAAAATTAGATGCTTTAAGAGTTCACCTCCAAGCTGACGGAGGGGATCTTGAAATTGTTGAGATTGAAGGAAAAGTCGTTAAATTAAGATTGAAGGGAGCTTGTGGTGGTTGCCCTCATGCAACTATAACAATAAAAGATGGACTAGAACGCATTCTCCGCGAAGAAATAGACCCAGAAATTACAATTGAAAGAGTAATGTAATTTTTCCAGTTTCAACCGAAAACAAAAGTGCAGACATCCTCTGCAGATGTAACTTTTCGGTTGAAACATAAATATAAAACTTTCTTTATATCCATTTTTATGAAACTCGTATATATAGTCAGCCTGGGGTGTGTAAAAAATCTCGTAGATACAGAAATTGCGTCCGGTTCTCTTATTGTAAATTCAATAGGTTTGACTCAAACCCCGGAAAATGCTGATGTATATTTCATTAATACTTGTTCTTTCATTCAATCTGCAAGAGATGAAGCCCAAGAAGTTATAGAAGATGCTGTAACATGGAAAAAAAGTAACCCAAATGGGAAAATTATAATAGCAGGCTGTCTAGTTAATTGGGACAAAAAATTTATATTCAAGAAGAAGTATCAAGAAGTTGATTCCTGGATACATTCAGATGATATTTCAAAACTAGCAGAAATTATCAACTCATTAGATTTTCCTAATAAAGAACTTCCCGAGCATATTGCAAACAAAAAGCAAACAGACCGAAAACCGGTATATATATACAACGAAAAAACTCCGCGTATTCAATTAACACTACCACATATTGCATATTTAAAGATTGCTGATGGTTGTGATAATAATTGTACATACTGTACGATTCCGTCAATACGAGGAAATCTTAGATGCAGAACGCTCAATTCGATCCTGAAAGAAGCCAGAAATTTAATTTCTAACGGAGTAAAAGAGCTGATTCTTATCGCACAGGATTTAGCCGCATTCAATGCTGGCTCAGAAGACGAAAACCTTGCAGCTCTTTTAAGCAGACTTGATACCATTGAAGGTAATTTCATGTTGCGTCTTCTTTACATTCACCCTTGCCATCTTTCGGAAGAAATCATTGATATTATTGCTGAATCAGAACATATCTTTCACTATTTGGACTTACCGATTCAACATATTTCAGATAAAATTTTAAAATCAATGAATCGTAAAATAACTCAATCTGAAATTATCGGAAAAATTGAATATATCAGAGCTAAGATTCCTGATATAGCAATCAGAACAACTTTCATCACCGGATTTCCAGGTGAAACAGAAAAAGACTTTAATATTTTAAAAGATTTTATTGAAAAAACAAAGTTTTCAAGAGCTGGATTTTTTACATATTTCCAGGAAAAAGGTACTCCAGCAGCAGCAATGCAGGAGCAAATTCCTTATTCAACCGCATTAAAAAGAAAAAATATTCTTGAAAATATTCAGAAAAATATTTCATTAGATTTTAATAAAAAATTAATTGGACAAAAAATTACCGTTACTATTGATGGTTTTCTCGAAAACGGAAACGCCTTAGCCAGATCATATATGGATGCACCCGAAGTCGATAATGTAATTGTAATTCCTAACTCTCAAAATCTAATTCCAGGTGATTCATATACTGTTAAAATAAAACAAGTTGATGAAAATACTCTATTTGCGGAACAACTCCAATAATAACGGTTATAACACTATTCTAAACAGATTGACTCTATTATTTAATGCTATTTCCTGCACTCTATTGAAGCATCTGCATTAATGCATCTGCGTCAAGTCCACCTTTATCCTGCCCCGCTCCCATGGAGTTCAGCAAGGTCATAGTCATTTTCTGAGGATTAAAAGTAATTGTAACTGATTCCTGTTTTACATCTAAATGCGAAACAACTTCAAGAAACATTTTTCCATCCTTTGTTTTTTCGAAGTCAGCAATTCCCTCATCTAGTTTTGTCTGAAGAGAGTTGCCAGATACAGTTATTGATCCTACTTCTAAATTTTTAACGCTAAGGGATATGTGATTTTCCTTCACCCCCGGAATAATCGTTATTTTCATATTCAAATACTGCCCGAAAGGAGTTGAAAAAGTGTTTTTATATGACGCTGCTACATAAAGACAACCATTGTCAAAATAAGCATTAGACAAACTGACAGACGGGAATTTCTGTTTCAAATACTCCCTGCCACCAACCACTGCATAATCTAAAAGCGCATTGGTCTCTTCTTTCGATAAAGTTACCGTCTTAGATGTCTCCATCAGAGTATTTAAAAGCTGCATTACCATTTCCTGCTGATCTCCAGATTCTTTCTGATCAATTCCAAATTTCTCTGCAATTGAAACCATTTTATCAGGATCAGGATTTTTTGCAACCTCCTCTAAAGGTTTATCATCAAATAAGGCTGAAAAAACCCATAATACCGATAAAACAATAATGATTATGGTTAAAAACATAACTCCGAGACAACCAAATAAAAGATACTTATTTTTTTTACTTTTTTTGGCGGGTGGCAAACTCTGCCCCTCTGTATTGGCTTTCTCCTCTTTACATTCATCGGTACTGCTAATATTGTTCTCTTCCATTATTGTTTCCTTTCATTAAATATTTTTACTGACCTTTACAGAAAAATAATTCTATTACTCAAATAATTCACATACATCTGTCTCTATTTTATTTATATAAAAACATTACTACAATTATCCAAGTAAACAATCTCTTATACATTAATTTTATATTTTTTGTACATAAAATTATCTTTTCGTTTTCCTAAATTAACAACATATACTTGATTTTTTTATTAAACTAACTATTATAATGTTTTGATTATTAAATTTTTCTTTAAGAAAATTACAAGTCGGAATGAGAGTCATCAATATTTAGAAAAAAGAAAGGAAGAATATCATATGCAAAACCTACCTGAAATAAAAATTGGAATAGTTGCTGTCAGTCGAGATTGTTTCCCAATGAGTTTATCAGAAAAACGAAGAAATGCCCTTGTAAAATCCTGCAAATCATTAAACCTTCCAATTGTAGAAATTAAAACTGTTATTGAAAATGAAAATGATGTTCTTAAAGCAGAACAGGAACTTCGTGAGAATAAAGTAAACGCTCTTATGATTTTTCTTGGCAACTTTGGACCAGAAGGACCTACTACTCTTCTTGCACAAAAATTCCAGGGCCCTGTTATGTTAGCTGCCGCTGCTGAAGAAAATACAGCATGCCTAAGCTCAAATAGAGGAGATGCCTATTGTGGTATGTTAAATGCATCATATAACTTGGGACTAAGAAAAATAAAAGCATATATCCCAGAATATCCTGTGGGAACATCTGATGAAATTGCTGAAATGATTAAAAAATTTGTTCCGGTTGCAAAAGTTACTTCAGCTTTAAAACAACTCAAAATATTTGCGTTCGGTCCACGCCCCCAGGATTTCCTCGCCTGTAATGCTCCAATAAAACCACTTTATGACTTGGGAGTGGAAGTTATGGAAAACAGTGAGCTTGATCTTTATGATATTTACAAAGAGGCTGAAGGCGATCCGGCTGTTAAAACTGTTGCAAAAGAAATGGCAAACGAACTTAAAACAGGAAATACATATCCTGATATGCTTGAAAAACTTGCACAATATGAAGTAGCACTTGTCAATTTTATGAATAACAACCTAGGGGCATCAAAATTCGGTATATTTGCAAATAAATGCTGGCCGTCTTTTGAAAAATACTTTGGTTTTGTCCCTTGCTATATCAACTCAAGATTGACTAGTAGAGGAATTCCTGTCTCCTGCGAAGTTGATATTTATGGAGCTTTAAGCGAATATATGATCACTTGTGCTACTGACATGCCGGCCACATTACTTGATATCAATAATACTGTCCCAAAGGATATGTATGAAAAAAACAGTATGGTAACGGATAATTATGCTCTAACAGATCTTTTCATGGGATTCCACTGCGGAAACACATGTGCTAGTTGCATGGTATGTCCAACAATGAAATATCAACTTATAATGCATCGTCTAATGGAACCGGATGTTGATCCTAACATAACAAGAGGAACTCTAGAGGGTAGAATTAAACCTGGAGAAATCACTCTATTCAGACTTCAGTCAACAGCTGATACTGTATTGAAGTCCTATATCGCAGAAGGAGAAGTTCTAGATATTGAGCCTGAGTCGTTTGGAAGTATTGGAGTATTTGCAGTTCCTGAAATGGGAAGATTTTACCGTCATGTACTGATTGAAGAAAAATTCCCGCATCATGCAGGTATCGCATTTAAGAAAACTGCTGAAACTCTATACAGCGTATTGCGTTTGTTAGGTGTTGACAACATTTATACAAACCTTCCGGCAGGAAAACAGTATCCTACAGAAAATCCATTTGTTTAATTTTTTTTAAAGGGTTACTCCGCTAAAAATAATGTATTTGCGGAATTTCATTACTATTTATGTGGTTTATAATTAGAAGTAAGAGTTTTTAATTTTACCATTTTTGATCGAAAAGTACATTTTTTATCAAAAAAATTTATAATTTTGAACTTAAAACAATAAAAATACATATTTTTCCTTGCAAGATGTAAATTATGGTGCTATTATATGGAAATTATGAGAAGTAATAACAATTAAGTAAATTAATTTTAACAAAAAAATAGGGGAACAAAATGTCAAAAAAATTGTTTTTGTTACTCGTGACAATGTTCACAATGGTGTTTTTCGTAAAAGGACAGGAAAAAGCAAACAGTGCTGCGCCAGCAAATGGTGCTGCTGAAGTTGAAGAAATCAATTCAGCGGCGGGAGTTCAAGCAACTCCAGCTGATAAAGAGTTGAAACCAAGAATTAAGCTTACTCTTCCTGAAGAAGAAGTTGCAGAACCCGAAGAAGAATCATCTTCATGGTTTTCATGGTTATGGCCTTTTTCTTCCGAAGACGAAGAAGAAGCTGCTGATATACCTGAAGGTGAAACTGCTGTAACACCAGCGGCAGCAGATGCTCCCGGCACAACTGAACCTGAAGTAGCAGGGGAAGAAGTGGAAGAAGGGGAAAGTAATTTCATGCATCAGTTAAAAATTTATTTCCCTAATTTAGGTCTTGATTTTATTGACATTCTCTCTGCAAGACTTGCTGCAGGTGCTGAAGCAGGTGCTGAAGTCAGAATTACAAGATATTGCCAGTTTGGTGGTAAATATGGTGATGCATACTTTGTAGAACATAAGTTTAACCGCAGAAATGGTGGTGGTTACTATAACGGATATGATTTCTCTCTCGCTGCATTATCAGGAGAACGCAGATTCCTTGACCCTGCATTTGGGGACATTAGACATTACATCTGCAAAGAAGGAAAACCTAAATTAGTTTCTCCAGAAGATAAACTATATAACGAATCAGTAAGAGATTTCTGGGCAGTTGGATTTGATGCTGGCTGGCTCGTAAATGTCAGATTAGATTTCCATCCTATTGAATTTGCTGACTTTTTCTACAGTATTGTAGGATTAGACTTAACTGGTGACAATCAGGAATAATTAGATAAGAATACAGCGCGTCCGCAATTTCGGACGCGCTTTTTTTTTACTTATATTTTCAGATTATGTTTATATTTTACTCTCAAAACAATCTCTTTCTAAAATTTCTTTTTATTACTGCTATATTCTTCTACAGTACGGTTACTCTGTTTTCTTCCCCTACAAATACAAAAAATGAAAAGAAAGTTCTATCAAAACTAAATAAAGCATATTCAGAACTTTCACATTTTACAGAAGTTATTGAACTTATTCGAGAAAATTATGTTGATGAAGAAGAAATAGACTATCATAAATTGTATATAAATGCCCTAAAAGGTGTAATGCGTGGACTTGATCCATTCAGTTCATATATGGACTCAGAAACTTTCAACCGCCTTCAAAATGAAACTTCAGGTGCAGTATTCAGCGGCTTAGGAGTACAAGTAACTTTTAAAAGACGAAAACTAACAGTAATTGCACCGATACATGGTAGTCCAGCAGAAAAAGCTGGAATTAAACCCGGAGATATAATACTTGAAATTAACGATGAGCTTACCTCAGAAATGTCAATCCTTGACTGCAAACGCATGTTATCTGGAAAACCCGGCACAGAAGTTGAAATTACAATTTACAGCGCTAATTCTAAACAAACGAAACGCCTCTCGTTAAAAAGAGCTGTAATAAAGCCGCATACTGTAATATGGTCATACAATCAACATGACAATATTGGCTATATAAGAATTTCAATGTTTAACATTGATACTGCTTATGACCTTGATAAAGCTCTTGAAGATTTAAAAAACAAAGGAATGACTGCACTTGTTATTGATTTAAGAAATAATCCGGGCGGACTTCTCCAAGCTGGTATAGATGTCTGTAGCAGATTTATTGATACAGGAAAATTAATTGTCTTTATAAAAGGAAGAAATGAAAAGAAAATTAAAAAATTTTTCTCTAAAGATTGTTTAAAAACAAAATCTATTCCTATTGCAATATTGGTAAATGGAAATAGTGCAAGTGCTGCTGAAATAGTTGCAGGATGCCTTCAGGATTATAAGCGTGCTGCACTGATTGGAGAGACAACATTCGGAAAAGGTTCGGTTCAAACAGTTATCCCTATAACAGAAAATACAGCAATCCGTTTAACAACTGCTAAATATTATACTCCAAGTAAAAGAATTATACATGAAATTGGGATTACCCCTGATGTAGAAGTTAATATAAATCCTAAAATTGAAGATATACTGCTCTATCAAACAATTTCTTATCCTGGTGTAGCACATCCAGGAAAAAAAGGAACAGTTACGGATATTCAACTTAAAAGAGCATTCGATATACTAAAAGGCATAAGGATTTTCAAACATAATAAATAATATTGGGATAAAAACAATGGAACAGGAATATGATATAATTAAAATACAAGATGAATTAAAAGAATATATTACTGCATTATTAAGTCCATCAAAAGAAATAACGAATTCTTCCACTCTTGATGATATGAATATTGATTCTCTTGCTCTTGTCAAAATCTTTGTTTTTGTTGAAAAAAATTTTGGAATATCTCTTTCAGATTCAGGTTTAAGTAGAGAAAATATTGAAACTTTTGGAAAACTTTCCGAGTATATATTCAAGCTGATTAACAAAAAGAACTATTGAAAGCCGATGCGCCTACCATACAACAGGAAACGAGCTTATCTTTCCGGAATTGACTGGATTATTGCCACAATTGATTTCTACATGCAGAAAACATCAACAGCCGGCAATCACTCTTCTCTAATACTTGAACTTAAAAATTCTCTTTCTTCAGAAAAATTATATGAGCGTTTATTAAATATCTATAGTTATATGCCTCTTTTATCAGGTACAATAAAACGCGATTTGCTCAATCTTGCACCCTACTGGAAAACTTATCCATCAAAAAAAAATAGTATTTCAATCTCCAGCATTTCAGGCATAGATTCAGATAAACAATTTCATCATTTACTACAAAACATTCTTAATTCAAATTTTCTCACCCCTCAAGAACATTTAAAATTTAATTTAATTACCGGAAAAAACGGCAATTACCTTGTTATGACCTTTGACCATAAACTCTTTGATGCAAAAGGAGCTGAATTATTTCTTAATCTTCTTTCTGATATGCCTTTAAAGGAACTGAACGAATTACTGTATAAAATTAAAATAACTAACGCGCCTAAACTTATAAACTGGAATGAAAAATTTAATGCAGGAAAACAAATTCAACGATATATGATAAAAATGTCTGAAAATGAGTGTTTTTCTCCTGCTGATACAAATATGAATGAAATTTTAAAAGAAACCAAAAATCGTATATTAAATTTTAAAATAAAATCATATTCCTTAAACGATACAAGTAAAATTTTAAAAAATGGCGAAAAAACAGCCGGTTTCATGATGGAAACAAATTTTTTTCTTTCAGCTGTTGCCTCAGCTGTCTATTCAACTTTTGCTGCCAATAAAGATATTCTTCTTAATATACCGATGCCGGCAGATTACAGATCAAAATCAGAACATCCCACCTATCAGCTCCTCAGAAATCATTTATCCTTTATGTTCCTTAACATCCAAATAAATAAAAACGATTCTTTGAAATCCTTATCAGAAAAGTTTAAGAAATCAGTATTTGAACAGGTATCTCTCGAACTACCTGAACAACTTATAAAAGCATCCAGACTTGCAAGAATATGCCCACTCCAACTTCTATACAAATTCATGAAACTGTCAATGAATGGAAAAATATGCTCTTACGCATTCGCAAATGTAGGAAAAAGTACAAATATACCTGATATTTTAGGTTCGAAAATTATTAATATTTCACACCTTCCCAGAGTTCCTACTCCACCCGGAATCGGCTTTTTCTTTAATATTTTCTCTGAAAAACTTCATTTTTCAGTCACTTGGGACTCTAATAAATTTGAAAAAAACACAGTTGATGGCATTTTAAATAAAATTGATTATAACTTAAAACAGGAGTAAACTGTAATGGATATGATGGAATTAGAAGAATTTTCAGTTCCTATACCTACTTGCTTTTTTTCAACAGAACATGGAACGCCTTTTACCTCTTGCACAATGTGCTCAACTTTACTTATTAGTAATGATATTAATTATTTTGTTGAAAAATATTACAGAAACCATAATATTGTTTTTGAGTATGCAATTTGTGAACAATGCAAAAATAGTATGTCTGATGGAATATCAAATGAATCAATGTTTAATATGAGTAAATATTTTATGGAAAATGTCGATATACTTAAACGAATACACCTCCTAGAAACTTTTGACAATTCTATCGTCCCTTGGATGAATAACTGCATATTTACTGACAGACAACGCTCTAACTGTTCTGAATATCAATTAGCAGCACAATGCTGTGGAGATCAGTTAATAGTATCTTTTCTGCCTTTTATGGTATCAATGCAGGCAACTGAAGAAATTCAAACTCTTATTTCTAAAGCAACAAAAGAAAATTTTGATAAATTCAGAGAGAAGCTCAACCCACCTGTAAATATAAATGATTTAGTTATTGTTTGAATTGCAAAATATTTATTAGTATTTGCCTGCTGTCTATTTTTACCTTACATCAAGAATCTTTATATTACCTACCCTGAAATTATAAATAATAATCTAAAATTATATTAGAGATTCCTATTTTTTTTAATACAACTTAATTAAGTGTATGAATCTTAACAGTAGACGAGTATCTAACTAAAACAACAACTCCATCTTGCGAAATAAAAAAAAGCGGATGCGAAATTAATCGCACCCGCTTAAAAGATTTTATCTGTTAATCAGAGCTAGTCTGTTATTTGATAGTAATCTCCGGCAATGTACCTTTTACAGCCGCAGTTGTAGCAATACCAACTTTATTGTCAAGTACAATCGGATAAGTTCCAGCTCCAAGTTTCTTGCTTGGCAGAATAACTTTAACAGAACTTTCTCCTGTATCAGGATTCATTGCACTAGGTTTACCTTTGTAGTTTGTATTTGATAATCCGGATTTGTCAACTTTACATTTAAGAAGTTTACCGCCTACCTCAAGAGCTACTTTAGGTGCTTTATCGCCGAAGTATTTACCTACAATGGTGATTGTTCCACCGGCAGATGCTTCAGTAATAGAATTACCACTTCCATCCTGAATATCTGTAATTACAGGTGGTACAAGCTGTATTTTTTGAATTTCACCATCAATTTTCGCTTTAGCTGCAGTTTTACCTTTAGCATATACCGTGATTACTGCAGGAGTATCAGGACCGTTTGAATCATAATAAGACTTATATCCGCCTTTTACTGCTTTCTTATTATACAGAGTGAACTTTTTGCCCCAGGCACCGGAGAAATCTGTTCCATTTGAAGACTTAATCTTCTTGAATGAACCTTTCTTTCCGTTTGCAAAGACACCGTAAAGTTTCGGAGCTTTAGCAAATGTTTCACCACCAAGTGCTGCAACATCAGACGCTGTATACTTAAGCACAAGTCCGAGTGTTACTTTAACCGGAGCAACATTCAATGCGACAATCGCTGTACTTGTATTTGTTCCGTCAGTAATCTGATATTCAAATGTATCAACACCTGAGTAGTTGTCGTTAGGTGTATATTCAAATGAACCATCATCATTTAAAGTAACCTGACCGTTTGCAGCTTGTGTTGAAAGTGAAGCTGTAAGACCAGCAGCGTTCATATCATTTACAAGAACACCTTCTTCAGCACTTACAATTTTTACTGAATCCTGAGCGACATCATATTTGTCACCAACTGCTGTAGGTGGTGCTGTATTTCCTGTAACAACAGTAATTTCAACTGTAGCAACATTACTTACTGCACCTTTTGTATCAGTAGCAGTATATGTGAAAGTAAATGTACCCGCTGCTGCCGCTGAATAGGAGAATGAACCATCCGGGCTCAATGTCACTCCGTTAAGTGGAGAAACAACTTGAGCTGTCATTGCATCACCGTCTGCATCTACATCATTTGCAAGAACACCGCTTGCTGGAGAAACATTAAGAGTTCCGCCGACATTAATCATATAAGAATCATTTGCAGCAACAGGAGGATTATTATCAATAGGAGGAGCATCAGGCGTTCCGACAATTGTTGTAGGAACAGTAACATCACTTCCGTTAACAACAACTGTAACCGTAGCTGGAGTGAATGTATAATCCGGATGAGTTGGAGTTACAGTATAACTGCCGTCAGGAACATTGGTAATTGTATATGATCCGTTTGCATCTGTAACAGCAGTCTGAGTGCCTATAGTTACAGTTACTCCTGCAATTCCTGTTCCGTCACCATTGGTGATTGTACCCGTTACTGTATGACCGCTTCCACCACCTGTTGAAGTTGCAACAAATGGGGTTGGAAGAGGTACATCAGCACCACTAATTGTAGCATTTTGAGATACCGGAGCAAATGTATACCCGGCAAGATTCGGAGTTACTGTATATGAACCATCAGTTAATCCTGCAATCGTGAAATTACCAGATGCATCTGTCACAGCACTTGCTGTCCCAACTGTCACGGTTACTCCGCCAGAAACAGCACCCGTTACACTACCGGTAATCGAATATGTCGGAATAGTGTCAGCTTTTGCGGTAAATGTAATAGATACAGTAACATCGCTTCCAGCAACAGTCACTGTTGCATTTACCGGAGCAAATGTATACCCGGCAAGATTTGGAGTCACTGTATAAGTACCATCAGAAACGCCGCTGATTGAATAGCTTCCGCTACTATCTGTAACATTGCTCATTCCATTATCAAGAGTAACAGTGACACCAGCAAGGACATCACCTGTTACTGAACCTGATACAGTATATGTACCAGGCTGCGCATTTTTAAATGTAGCAGTAACTGTTACATCTGCACCCGGCATTGTTACTGTAGTTGAAGCAGAAGTTGCATCAGCAAGGTAACTGGTATCGCCAGTCCATGCATCAAATACCTGACCTGAAGGAACTGTTGCTGAAATTGGAACTGAATCATTTTCAGCATATTGTCCGCTACCTGTTCCGTTATTAACAGTAAGAGTATACTGCGGTGCAGGCACTTTAAATGTAGCAGTAACTGTTACATTTGCAGCCGGCATTGTTACTGTAGTTACAGCGGCAGTTGCATCAGCAAGGTAACTGGTATCGCCAGTCCACGCATCAAATACCTGACCTGCAGGAACTGTTGCTGAGATAGTAACTGAATCATTTTCAGCATATTGTCCGCTGCCTGTTCCGTCATTAACAGTTAATGTGTATTGCTGTGGAGCTGTAGATGTGGAAACAAAATCAATACCTGCAACATCAGCACCTGCAACTGTAGCACTTGCTGTAGCGGGACTGAATGTATAACCCGCTAATGTTGGAGTTACTGTATAAGTTCCATCAGCAAGTCCGCTGATTGTATAAGTACCAGATCCATCAGTTGTTGCTGAATGAGTTGCATCAACTGCAACTGTTACACCAGCTTGAACATCACCTGTAACTGTACCGGAAATACTATAAGTACCGGCAGGAGCATCGTCAAATGTAGCAGTAACTGTAATATCCTGAGCCGGCATTGTAACTGTAGTTGTAGCTGCACTAGCATCTGTAATATACTGAGTATCACCGGTCCACGCTTTAAAAATTTTACCTGCAGGAACTGTTGCAGAAATTGGCACTGAATTATTTTCAGCATAAGAGCCGCTACCTGTTCCGTCATTAACAGTTAATGTGTACTGAGTTCCGCCGCCACTTGAAGCTGCAGTAAAATCAATACCTGTAACATTAGCACCTGCAACTGTAGCACTTGCTGTAGCAGGAGTGAATGTGTATCCGTTTAAAGTAGGAGTTACTGTATATGTTCCATCAGCAAGACCGCTGATTGTATAAGTTCCATCTGCGGCACTTACTGCAGATTTTCCGCCGGCTGCAACTGTTACACCTGCCTGCACATCACCGGAGATTGTACCACTGATTGTGTAGGTTGTAGGAGTACTTCCGAACCATTTAGCATTAAGATAATCTTCAACACTCTGACGGTCTGGGTCTGATAGAGCAGAATCATAAGTAATAATTTCAGCAATATCTCCCTGCCATGATCTTATTCCGTATACACCGTTTCTATCCTGAGTGATAGAATCAACTTCAACTGGTCCTGCAAGAACAAGTGAAACAATATGATAATCACCAGCCGGGAATACATCATTCACACCATCAACCGGTGCTCCGTCAAGATAAGTCTGACCATTTTTTACTTCATCTGAGGCCCAGTCATTATCCCAGTATTTGCCATCAAATGCATAACCTGCATTCGCATCACCAATTCCACGATGGAATACGGATGTTCCAGAATTACCTAAGAAGAACGGACATGTATCTGCAGCTAAAGTTGTATCTTCTTTAATTACCCAGAATACTGTGCTGATATTAGTGATTGATGTTCCACCAAGAGTAGAATCTACTATAGGATAGGATTGATCACCACCAACAAAATGCAACAGTGAATGTCCGTTTAATCCATTTGCAACTACTTCAGGTTGTTTAGTACCATCTACCTGATAAGCAAAATTACTTGTATCAGCTTTGTTTTTCCATGCATCCAGTGGACCTGTTACAGCAGAACCATCAGCTTTAGGGTCAGCACCGTCAAGCCATAAATTACAA
>Ga0256913_10000026_pt1 | contig 59705 bp, 51 predicted proteins | sample Axial_MatmetaG_FD_185970 | JGI IMG/M metagenome (GOLD analysis project Ga0256913, IMG submission 185970) | Deep-sea worm associated microbial mat communities from Axial Seamount, Juan de Fuca Ridge, Pacific Ocean - Axial_Mat | ecosystem: Environmental > Aquatic > Marine > Oceanic > Microbial... | reverse complement strand
CCGGAGTATCTGTTGCATTGATATGAAGAGCGTCAGATCCTTTAAATGCATCCTGCATTGACTGCCACACTCCGGAACCCCATTGGTCTACTGAAATCAATTTTTTTGCATATGTAGTTTCGCTGTCTGAAAAGGAAATAGCTGGAGAAACACATTGTATTCTTACGGTATATTGTCCCGGCGTATTGAAAGTATGTGTTATTGTACCTGTTAATCCGGTTTCATCGTAAGTACCATCATTATTCCAATCTACATCAAATCCAGCACCTTTCCAGGGAATTGTAATTGAATCCGAATTATCTCCGTTAGCATTTGTATCCCAGGTTGTTATAAAATCTGCGGCATTGGAAATGAAAGTTAATGTAAGCACTGCCAGAAACAAACATATCCTTTTCATAGTTATTTCTCCTTTTTTTAAAAGCAGTTTTTGTAAAATACTTTTCATTTTATTTTTAGTGCGTATCTAAAAATTTACCCACCGGCATTATATCACATTTAGATATCTTAAACAAGTTTTTTAAAAAAATAAATAGATTTTTTTATTATATTCAGAAAAAACTGGGGATGGGTTGATTATTCACTGAACTTATATATTCAGAAGAAAGATATGTGTAAAAAACAGCTGGATTTTGTTATGTTTAGCCTTGAAATAATTCAGTTAAGATGTAATTTCTTGTTTGGTATTAATAATTAGTGTAAAATACAGGAGCATTCTTTGTTATGATTGCAGTTGATGCCCAAATGGCTATGTTTATATATCTTCTGATATGGTTTATTTTTCTAGCGATATTATGGGGTCGAGAGCTGTGGCGTGATAAAATATATGATTGGGCTTTATCCGAAGGCAAAATTTGTATTTGCGAAGAGTGTCATTATGCTTTTTTAATTAAGCCTGGCGAAAGTGTAACGCGTTGTCCCAGGTGTGATGAAATGTGTACAGTAAGAAAGAGGTAACAAGTGAATAAATATGAAACGATAGCTGTATTGGATTTTGGCTCGCAGTATACGCAGTTAATAGCGAGGCGGATCAGGCAGTGTAATATATACAGTCAGATAGTTCCTTTTAACATATCTGCGGAAAAGCTTAAAGCAGGTGGATTCAGTGGAATTATACTGAGTGGCGGACCGGCTAGTGTATATAATGAGAAAGCTCCGGAATGTGATATGGAGATTTTTAATTTAGGTCTTCCAGTTTTGGGGATTTGTTATGGAATGCAGTTGACAGTAAAGAGCAGAGGTGGAGATGTAGCCAGAAGTTCGGCAAGAGAATACGGCAAGGCTATGCTTGAGATAAAGACGGATTCGCCGTTGTTTGCGGGGATTGACAAATCGACACAAGTCTGGATGAGTCACAGTGACAAAGTGCTTTCTATTCCGGATGGTTTTTCTGTACTTGCGAGTACAGAGAATACTGAGTATGCGGCAATAGCTGATACGGAGAATAAGGTTTTCTGTATACAGTTTCATCCTGAAGTTGTTCATACGGCACAGGGTATAGAGATAATAAAAAATTTCTGTCACAATGTATGCGGTTGCACGGGTAACTGGACGATGAGTTCATTTATAGATTCATCACTTAAAGAGATTAGAGAGAGAGTAGGGAAAGACCGTGTTATTCTCGGGTTGAGTGGAGGAGTTGATTCATCTGTTGCTGCGGCACTGATTCATAAGGCGATAGGCAATCAGCTTACCTGTATTTTTGTTGATACGCTTATGAGAAAAAACGAGGGTAAAAGAGTTCAGGAAATTTTTGGAAAGAACTTCAATATAGATTTAAGGTATGCACCTGCAGAAGAGCGTTTTCTAAAGAAACTTGAGAATGTTGAGCAGCCAGAGAAGAAAAGAAAAATTATTGGTCACGAGTTTATCGAGGTATTTCAGGAAATAGCAGACGAGATAGAGGATGTCAAATTTTTAGCACAGGGCACTACATATCCTGATGTGATTGAAAGTGTTCCCATAGGTGGTAATCCGAGTGCATTGATAAAGAGTCACCATAATGTAGGCGGGCTGCCTGAGAAGATGAATCTGGAACTTCTTGAACCGTTAAGTTCGCTATTTAAGGATGAAGTGAGAGAGGTTGGTTTTCAGTTGGGTCTTCCTAAGGAGATAGTGTGCAGACAGCCGTTTCCCGGTCCTGGGCTTGCGGTTCGTATTTTAGGGCCAGTAACAAAGCCTGCATTGGAAATATTAAGAAATGCGGATGCTATAGTTGTTGAAGAGATGAAATCATCAGGTTTATATTATAAGACCTGGCAGACTTTTGCTGTTTTACTACCTGTAAAAACAGTTGGGGTTATGGGAGATGAAAGAACTTATGAAAATGTCGTAGCTTTGCGTGCAGTTGACAGTATGGATGGTATGACAGCAGACTGGGTTCGTTTGCCTTATGAGCTGATGGAAAAACTTTCTAATAGAATAATCAACGAAGTTGACGGTGTTAACAGGGTAGTTTATGATCTTACTTCCAAGCCTCCAGGTACGATAGAGTGGGAGTGATTTGAATACATTTATGAATCAAATTATCGACAAACTTTTTAAAGGCAGACGAAACCTTATTCATGAACTGAAAGAATGGCTGAAAATAATTTTTACCAGAGGAGTATGGAGTTTTTTTCCAGTTATACTTGCGGTTATTCTTGTATATATCGGATATTATCACGGTATAACAGAAGCAAAATGGGGGTCTGTGTGGAAAAATCGTTTTGAAATTGCGGCAGTTGCTATTCTGGCTGTTACCGTTCTACTTTTTCTTATTTCCGTATTAAAGGCATCAAAGCGTCTTGATATTGTATTTTTAGGAGTTTCGTCTGCATTTTTGTGCAGAGAAATTCATTTTGCCGGCACTTCAACTGGAGTTTATATTGCGGTAGGTTTTTTAGCATTTGTAGCTTGGATTTGGCGGGACAGTATTTTGGGTGAACTGGATGGTCGTGTACAGCACAAGGCTATGATATTTTGTCTGATTTGGTCATATTTTATTTCATTAGTCATTCAGAGGCGTGCATTTTCAGCCAAACATCTTGGATTGCTGCCGGATGAGAAGAGTGTTCATATTGGTATTGAGGAGTTGACGGAAGATTTTTCTCATATTGTATTTTTAGCTCTTGCATTTATGTCAGTATATTATGTTTTTAAGAAAAGCATGGAAGAAAAAGAAAGAGAAAAAAATGAATAACATATTTGGGGATTTTTTTGAGAGGCTGTGTACCCCTGATTTTAAGGAGGCAATTTTATGAAAAGGATTCTTGTTGTTGGCGGAGCAGGATATATAGGAAGTGCCTGTACGGAATATCTGCTTGATAACGATTATGAAGTGGTTGTATTTGATGCATTATTGACTGGACATGAGGATGCAGTTGACAGCCGGGCGGTATTTATAAAAGGCGATCTGAATGACAGAAGCAAGATTATGGATGTAGTTGTTAACGGTAACTTTGACGGGATAATGCATTTTGCCGCCTGTTCACTTGTTGGTGAGTCGATGACGAATCCGGGGAAATATTTCAGTAATAATTTGGGAGCTGGTATAAATCTTCTTGATGCGGCGGTTGAAGGGAAAGTCAAATCTATAGTATTTTCGAGTACTTGTGCCACTTATGGAATTCCTGAGGTCATTCCGATTACAGAGAGAGAGAAACAGGATCCGATCAGTCCTTACGGCGAGTCGAAACTGATGTTTGAAAAGGCATTAAAATGGTATAATAAAATTTTTGGGCTTAAATATGCTGCACTGCGTTATTTTAATGCAGCAGGAGCTACTGATAATTATGGAGAAGATCATTATCCTGAGACACATCTTATTCCGTTGGTTTTAAAAACAGCACAAGGCAAAAGGGAAAGTATAAGTATTTTTGGAGATGATTATCCGACGCCGGACGGTACCTGCATAAGAGACTACATTCACATACTTGATTTGGCACAGGCTCATATGCTTGCACTTGATGCTCCTGAGTCAGGGCATTATAATTTAGGTTCGGGGCGCGGGATGAGTGTTCGAGAGATTATAGATACAGCCCGTGAGGTTACAGGGTGTGAGATTGCTGTTGAGATAGCGTCGCGTCGAGAAGGAGACCCTGAGCGTCTCATAGGAGATTCAATGCTTGCAAAAGAGAAGCTTGGCTGGAATCCACAATTTGATAATCCGCGTGATATAATATCTTCTGCTTGGAGATGGATGCAGAAATATCCGAACGGATATTCCAAGTAAATTTTATATGGAACAAATTATTCAACATCTGGCTATTTATTCAGAGGGAGCCGTTTTAGGGTTTGCAGTTGGTATTTTAACTGGACTTTTTGGAGCAGGTGGAGGATTTATCATAACCCCGGCGTTGAATGTTTTTTTAGGACTTCCGATGAATTTAGCGGTTGGAACGAGTGCATGTCAGGTACTTGCGGCTTCAAGTTTTACTTTTTTTCATAATTTCAATAAAAAGCTTCCCGGTTTAAGGCTTGCATTGTGTATAGCATCAGGAATACCTGTCGGAGTCATGCTTGGCTCTCATGTTTTATCAAAATTAAAAGTTATGCCGCATCTTACTGTATTTGGCAAGAATCTTGATGCTGTTGACTTCATTCTTCTACTTATATTCACTTTTATGCTATTCTTCATATTTTTATGGATGATTATAGATACCTGCTGGCTTAGGAAAAACCATACGGAAGAAGATGAACTGAAGCACAAAGGGCTTCTCTCTTCTGTAAAACTGCGTCCTATGGTGAAGTGTGAGACGATACCATTTGGACAGGTGAGTATGCCTCTTCTGATAGGTATTGGTTTTTTTATGGGATTTATGAGTGGATTACTTGGAATTGGAGGAGGAGTGATAATGATGCCTATGCTCTATTATGTGATAGGTCAGCAGGCAAAATATGCTGTCAGGACAAGTGTGATGCTGATTTTAGTATCAGCAGCATTTGCGACGGTAATACATATTTGGGGTGGGAATGTTGATTACTATATGGTTGCATTTCTGATACCCGGGGCATTTATCGGCAGTCGTATAGGTTCAGCTATTCACAAGAAAATTTCGGGGAAATCTTTAAGGAAATATTTTTCACTTGTTGTACTTGCTGCGGCAGTTATGGTACTTGTAAAAGTGATATTAATGCTTTTGCATAGTCCTGATGCCTGAGAATGAGCATGTATAACTGAGGTATTTACATAAATTTTTTTCCTGTTCAATGTTAAAAAATTTTAAGAGGAATAATGTGTGGAAATAATAAAAATTATTATCGGGTGCATTTTTGGATATTTTTTACAGGATATTTAGTTTCTTTATTATGTAAAACGAACTGTAAGGTTGTTTCATCATATTTGATTTCACTTCTGATTTTATTTTATTCTATTTTCATACCGGGAATATTTGGGATATTTCTAGATTATGATTCTGTTTTGATGAGTTTGGGGGTAGTGACTGTAATTTTACTGTTAGTTGTAAAGTACAGGCAGGATGGTAATGTAATAATATTCTTGAGCAGAAAAAGTTTCAATTTAAGATATAAGTTACTTCTGGTTTTTCCATTTTTTGTATGCTTGGAGTTATTTTTAAGGGGGTATTTAAGACCCTTAATTTCCCCTGATGCTGTGTTTCGTTGGAATTTTCTTCCAAGATTAATGATTGCATTCGGTAGATTTTCTTTTTATCCACCTTATACGGCTGAAGATTATAAATTTTATTATTTCAGTGAAGGAATACCGCCATTGATACAATTTACTTATTTTTGGCTTTACACCTCTTTTTCTGCAGTAGATAAGCATTTAACAGCATTTATCACTTTAATTCAGTATAGTTTTACTATATTTTTAGTATTCAAGTCATCTGAAAGGATTTTTTCATCCCAGAGAGCAGCGTGGATTTCTTCTCTTGTATTTATTTCTTCATCCTTGACATTTTTTTCATTTTATCTTGGTCAGGAAACGGGAATGACAGCCCTGTCAACGGCAGCAGTTTTATTTTATGCGGTAGAATTCAGGTATCATAAGAGCAAAATATCAGCAATCATTCCTCTAGCAGTTGCAGCATCACTGGGAGGATTATCACGGGAATACGGCATTATAATTATTTTTTGTGGGATTTTATTTTTGTATATGCGTAAGACACCGTACAGATATATATTGTTTTTTACTGTTTTATCTATTATTTTTACTGCTCCATGGTATATACGGAGCTGGATAATTACCGGTAATCCATTTTACTGCAATATAATAGCATCAATATTTCCGGTAAATTCTGTTCATGCCGGGATTTTCAAGGTTTATTCTGAAAAACTGGGGTTAATACTCAATTATCAGCACTATCTGCATACATTTTTTAGGACACTTCTGATATATGCTCCATTATACATAATTTTAACAGTAATAATAATATTTTCAAAAATAAAATATAAAAACTATTTTATATTTGCATCGGTTGTGATTTCCGTGTTATGGGTATATTCCATAACTCAGACGAACGGTGGGATTTTTTATTCAATGAGAGTTTTGAGTACGGTTGGAGTTCTTATATCTGTTATGTCGGGAGGAGTTTATAAAAGATTATATAAGAAGAAATTTAATTTTAAACTTCAGGCAACATTTGTATGTTTTTTTATAATTTGGGGAATGTATATAAATTTTACATCACATTATTTACCCTGGAAGATTCCGGTAAAAGATTGGTGGTCTGCGGGTTTTACACCTGCAGAAGATAACAGAAAACTTATTCATAAATATTTTTCAGTTATAAATAAGCATTCAAGGGTATTGAGTGATTGTGCATTTTACCATGCAGAGCTGGTTCTGAATAATAAGAAAGGCATTGATATGGTTGCAGTATGGAGTCCTGAAGTGAGATATTTATTTTCACAACAATGTTCATTTGAGAAAGGAGTTACATTTTTAAAGAAGCATAATATAAAATATGTTCTTTATTTCAAAGAATTGAATCGTTTTTATTTAGAAAAGTTTCCATTTTTTGCTGAATACAGAAAAAAGTCAAAACTACTGGCAGCAGGGTCAGATGCTGAATTGTATCAATTACCTGTAGTGGATATTTTACAAGAGATAAAATCAGCGGAATAAACAATATTGCAGTTTAGTTTGAAAATATATTAATTTGCTAATTAGTTTTAATACGGGAATTTATCTTTTGGACGGATTCAATTTTATCTTCCCATTTTGTTTTTACATATAAAGATATTGTAAATGCATTTTTACAATTTACAAAGTTTTATGTGAAGTTGGTGTAATTGGGAGTTTATTTTCCTATACAGAATTTACTGAAAATATTTTCAAGTACATCAGGTTCAACATGTTCACCTGTAATCATATTTAAAGAATATAAAGCTTTTCTAAGTTCTGCGGCGGCAAGTTCCCAGTCTTCAGTTACAATTTCTTCCATAGCACCAGATAAATGTGGTTCTACCTGTTCTAACAGTGATGCATGGCGTGTACTTACAGCGGTTTCAGTTTCAGAATTATTTTCAGCCCCCCACACCAGTTGTTCAAAAGCATCTAAAAGTTTTTCTATACCTGTTCCTGATGTTGCAGAAACATGAACAGGAGTATTTATCAAAAAATTATTATTTTCAGCAATAGTTGAAATATCCTTATGGGACAAGTCAATTTTATTCCAGACTGGGATTATATTCTTTTTCCCTTTAGTGTGTTCCAGCATAATTTTAAATTCTTCTTCAGGGTTTTCTGATGCATTCATTAACCAGAAAATGACATTAGCTAAATCGATTGAAGCGTAACTGCGTTCTATACCTTTTTGTTCAATAATATCATCAGCTTCTCGTATACCTGCTGTATCAATCATTTTTACCGGAATATTTCTGAGTGTTGCAAATTCTTCAAGAGTATCTCTTGTTGTTCCTGGCAGTGGTGTTACTATGGCACGCTCCTGACCTAGGAGGAGGTTCAGGAGACTTGATTTGCCGACATTCGGTCGTCCTGCTATAACAAGTTTTACACCATCTCTTATAATCACACCTTTTGTTTTTGTTGAAAGCAGTTCTCTGACTGAAATAAGAATCTCATTTACTGTTTCAATGCATTGTTCAATAGGAGTCCAGTCGAGGTGTTCTTCTGGGAAGTCCATTCTAGATTCGATTTCTGAAAGGATATTCAAGATTTTTTCTTTCAAATGATTAATTTTTTTCCCAAGAGTTCCTGAGAGTTGTTTTTCGGCAAGGTTTAGTGCCAGGTCACTGTGTGCTGATATGATATCCGTTACAGCTTCTGCTTCGGTCAAGTCCATTTTCCCGTTCATAAATGCCCGGAATGTATATTCACCAGGTTCTGCAAGGCGTGCACCACTACGGACTGCTGCGTCGAGAATGCGTCTTGATACTAACGCACCGCCGTGACAATGTATTTCAACGACATCTTCTCCGGTATAGGAATAAGGTGCTTTCATATAGACAGCAAGAGCCTGATCTGCATGATTACCTTTATTGTCGGTTGCACAAGTACCAAAAAGCATTTTTCTAAGATTTGAGTCCGATAATGGATTTTTTCCTTTCCATACGGCATTTCCTATCTTTAAAGCTTTAGTTCCGGATATTCTTATTATGGCAATAGCACCGCCCGGAACGGTACATAATGCACTAATTGTATCAATTGTATTCATTTTTCACTTGCAAAATTTATTTCTCTATATATTATATAATAACTTTTGCTGAAATATCAACATTCCGGAGAGATAAAATGATTGAAAAAAAGACTATTAGAGACATTTCATCGGCAATGCGCGGCAACTTTCAGAAAGCTGTTGACGCAATGAACAAAAGAAATATTGATTATGCGATAATGCTATTCAAGGGAATTGTTCAAAATGAACCTGGTTTTATCGAAGCCCGAGAAAAGCTTAGGTCAGTAGAAAAGACGAAAACTGCGAAGCTTGGTTTTCTAGGGAAAATGAAAGCTAACATGAAAGCAGGTAGTCTTACAACCAAAGGCAAGATGAAATTGTCTAAAGATCCTAAAGATGCTATGAAAAAAGCTGAAGAAGCTTTGAGTTATAATTTATCTTCACAGGGAGCATTAATGTTGCTTGCTCAATGTGGAGAGGCACTTGAAACACCATTTATTGCTGTTGAGGCGATGGAGATTGCAGCTGAATATCATCCTAAAGATGAAAATGTACTAGATAAACTGGCGGATGCATACGAATTTGCGAAAATGGGAACAAAGGCATTAGCGACCAGGCAGAAGATAGCGGCTCTGGATCCTAACAACATGGCAAAGCAGAGTGCTGTTCGTGCAGCCGCGGCATTAGCTACAATGGAAGAGGGGCATTGGGAAGATAATGATGCTGACTACAGAAGTAAGCTTAAGAATAAAGATGAAGCTGTTCAGATGGAACAGGAAGATAGAATTGTTCGTGGTCTTGATGATGTTAAACTGGTTATAGATGATCTTGAATCAGCCATTGCAAAAGGAGATGATTCACACGAAAATCACAGAAAACTTGCTGATATGTATCAGAGAGCTGGCGAACACGATAAAGCCCTTGAGCATTATCAGAAAGTTGTTGAAAAAATGGGAACAATGGATCCATATATTGATGCTTCAATTGAAAAATCTGAGCTTGCAAAACTGGATGCGGCGATAGAAGAGTGGAAGGTTTATGGTGAATCTAATCCTGATAAAGCAGCAGACGCGGAACAGAATATAGCCCAAATGGAACAGCAGAAACTCGATTACAGCAAAGAGCGTGCGAGCGAGCGTGTTAAACTTTATCCAAATGATACAGAGCTGCGTTATCTGTTAGGTGTAGTATGTTGGCAGAGGGGTGAAGTAGACGAAGCTATTCAGGCGTTCCAGGTAGGTCAGCGTAATCCGTCTAAGCGACTTTCAGCACTAGTGTATCTTGGACGTTGTTTTTATGAGAAGCAGCAGTATGATATTGCAATAGAGCAGTTTAGTACAGCTCTTGAAGGAATGCTGGCAATGAATAAAGAAAAGATGGAAGCGTTATACTATCTTGGTATTGCTTATGAAGCTATTGGAAATAATGATGAGGCAAAAAATTGTTATAAACAGATATATAAATCTGATATCTCTTACAGAGATGTTGAAAGCAGGATGCAGAGTCTGTAGTTTACAGTGAAAATGATGATAAAGACAGGCTCTTTTGCACTAAGGTGCGAAAGAGTCGTTTTTTATGAAGATATGAATAAAAAGAAGTTAAATGAAATTCAAAAAACTATTAAATTTACGCAAAGCAAAGATAAGTGATGATAAAACACTTATAATGCAGGATATTCAGGATGTTGAGAAGACTCTATTTCCGGAAATTGTTGCGGATAGATATAAAGTAAAGCGTTCTCTTGGAAAAGGGGCATTTGGAATTGTTTATCTTGCTGAAGATAAGAAAATTGGCAGGTTGGTTGCAATAAAGCTGTTGTTTAAGCATTTTGTCAGAAACAGAAAGATTCACCGTCGTTTTATGCTTGAAGCCAAAATTGGTGCTCAGCTTGATCATCCTAATATTATCAATGTATTTGCCCTTGAAGAGGATAAGGATTCTGCGTGTATTATCATGGAGTATTTAAGTGGTGGCAGTCTTGAATCATTTATGAAGAAGAATGAGATTATTCAGCCCGGAGTTGCTTTGAGGATTTTTAATAGTATAATGAAAGGTTTAGATGCAGCTCATCAGATTATGACGGTTCATTGTGATATAAAACCTTCTAACATTGTATTTGATCATCACGGGCAACCTAAATTAACAGATTTTGGTATAGCCTATTTACCTTTTGACACTGAAGTAGGAGATGGATATTTATTTCAGTCAGGAAATATAATAGGGACTCCGAGGTATATGTCTCCGGAGCAGATTAAAGGAGAGAAAATAGACTGTAGGACTGATTTATATTCAGCCGGAGCGGTATTGTATGAAATGTTAAGTGGGCAAAAAGTTTTATCTTTTTATGAAAATATGAATTTAGAGGATATTACAAAAGTTATTTTATTTCACAAACCGCCTGATTTGGATAATATTCCAGAGCCTTTAAATAAGCTGGTGATAAAGCTTTTAGCAAAAGATCGTGAAGATAGGTATAAATCAGCATCTGAAGTGCTTAGTGAAATAGAAAATCTTATGAGTATTTGTGATGCATGTGCAAAAGAAAAAACAAAAATAGACAGTGATGGAAATTTAATAGGTTCTCCAGCTGAAATGTTTGAGGATGTTGTTCGGCTTTTGCTTGTTGATGGGGTTCTTGCTCCTTCTGAAAGGCGTGAGCTTAACCGGCGTGCTGAACGCCTTGGGATTAGTCCGTCGCAATCAAGGTTAATAGAAGAAAAAATCAGGTCTGAAAAATTTTTACCGCCGTTAAAGCATATTGAATCATATCGTGATTTAGCAAGGTCTTTTTTTGCGGAAAACACGGAATTGAAATTAATGCCGGAGCAGAAGGAAGTGCTCAAGCAGAAGCGTAAGGAGTTGAATATTAAGCGAGAGGAAGTAAATATACTTGAGCGTCATGCCCGTGAAATGGTTCGTTTGGAGCGAAAGAAGAGACAGAATAAAGCGCAAAAAGCCGTAAAGAAATAAAGAATGTTTCAGATAAATAACTGGGAAGAAAATTGAATGGAAAACAAATCGGAGAACATGCGGAAAACGATACTTATTATTGATGATGATTATTCTCTTTTAAGATTAACACAGATGATTTTAGATAGAATTGGTTATTCATCGATAGTTGCAGCATCAGTAAATCAAGCAAGGGAGATTCTGATAAGAGAAAGTTCGGTAGATTTAATTATTTTGGATTTAATGATGCCTGACGAAGATGGATTATCATTTATCAAATGGCTTGAAAATGATTCTAATATTACTCCGAATATTCCTATAATTTTGAATACAGCAAAGAATCTTTCAGAATCCGAATATGATATTTTCAAAGAACATTGTCATAAAATTATTTTAAAAGGTATGAATTTTACAGAAACTCTTATTTCTGAAGTTTCTTCTGTTTTAACTTAATTTTATTTTTTATTTATTTGGATTTATTTTTGTTTTATGATAGGATATACTTATATACTGTACTGTTAAAATGTAAGATTCTGCCTGTTATAATATAAAAAATATAGATTGTGATAAAAGTGACAAAAATAAAAACATATTTACTTTCATTTGTTGTAATATTATTACCTTGTATGCTTTCTGCTGGAGAGACTACAGAGAGAATGCGTAATTTTATGAGTTTCTCTCAGGATAATATATTTTTCCCTTTAATGATAGTCTTTGCTGTTTTACTTGTTATAGCTTCTTTTTTTTATCCAAGGTTTGGTTTGATTGTCATGATGTTTTTTATGTTGATTTCTACTGATATGCAGTTGGATAGTTCCAGTAATACCCGTGCTCCAAGCATTCGATTTGAAGATATAATCTTATTAATTGTATCATTTGGGTGGTTATTGAATCGTGCGAAAAGGCGAACACTTTCACTTTTCCGGCAAGTTCCAGTGAATAAACCAGTGGTTTTCATGAGCCTGATAATTATAGTTTCCACTATAGTCGGTTATATATTAGGTTCGACTCCTTTTAAGCGGGGGCTTCTTTTTTCATTAAAAAGGATTGAATATTTCTGGCTCTATTTTATGACTTTAAATATTATGAATTCAAACAAGGAAGTTAAAATAGCAATAAAGGTATTAATAGGGTTGACTGCGTTTATTGCTATTGTGGGAAGTGTTCAGTTTTTTTTCTTTCCTATGTCCGGATTAGTTGGAGGAGGAGCTACAGCGACAAGTGGATTTGGTCGAGCCAATACGCTTGCTGATTTTTATTTAATAGGCGGTGGTGTTTTTGCGGGTCTTCTTATTTATTCTAGAAAGCGAAAAAGTACGATAGTTTACATTGCAGTTTGTGTACTTTGTGCAGCTGCATTAATAATGACAAAATCTCGTGGTGCCTATGTTAGTATTCCACCTTTAATTTTTACTATTTTAGTCGTAACAAAGAGCAAGCGTTTTCTTTACTCTTTATCTGTTATTGTTGCTCTTTTTGTTATTTATTACTTATTTATGATAGTAATTTCCAATACAAATACGACACAATATGAAAATGCTCAGATTCTGGTACAGAAGCATACTGGAGATATAGAAAATCAGTTTGAATCAATTAAGGATATAGCGACAAAGGGAGTTGATTCGGATTCCTCATTTTATGCACGGTATTCATCATGGGTAAATAATATAGACAACATTCTGCATCGGCCATTTGTTGGTCATGGTGTAGGATCTGTGCCTTTATCATATTTTGACTGTCATCATGTCAGGGAAATTTATGAGACAGGATTTATCGGGTATGGCATTTTTTTATGGATGAATTTAACGATATTTTTAAGTGTATTAAAGCTTTTTATGGTTTCAGAAGATCCTTTTACAAAAGGGATGAGTGCTGGATTTTTGGGTGGGCATGTTGGAATGCTTATTCACGGTTGGAGTATTGCGAACTTTTATACAATAATGAATATGGAAGTTTTTTGGTTTCTTGTTGCTCTACTTATGATTTTATATCATAATTTTAAAAAGGAAGAATCGAAGAAAGAGTTTTCGGAAATTCCGGAAGGGGTTCATTAGATTATGGAGATTCTGCAGTTAATGGATAATTTTAATGCATCTCTTTATGGGGGAGCAGGTAAAGTTCTTATTGAGACCGGAGCAGTTTTTTTAGGAGAGGGGAATACAGTTTCTGTTATAAGTAAGAGTTCGGATATTCCAAACGAGACTTATTTTAAAGGATTGAAGTTTTATACATATAATGATATTGATGGCAATATATTTGAAAAATTCATTCATTACAGAGCTCAATCTGTTATATTATTCAAAGAGTATTTAAAGAAGAATAAGCCTGGACTTATTCTTATTCATTGTTCAACAGCCACATTAGGAATCGTGAAGCTGATAAAGAAATTAAGAATACCCGTAATATATTATTTTCATTCTCCCTGGCATATGGAATATGAGGTGATCCGGAAAGGTGGTAATAGTTTAACTTTTAATTTACTTCAGTATATTAGAAAACGGCATGAATATAAGTGTTTAAAACAATCTTCAGGCATTGTTACTTTATCACAATCTATGAGGGATGAGATGTTGAATCATCACCCTGCTACAGCACATATTCCATACCGGATTATTCCCGGAGGTGCGAATGAAAAAATATTTTATCCTGTTAAGGGTAAGTGTGAGAAAAGTGCAGGGCGGAAAGAGCTTAATCTTTCTGAAAATGTATTTTATATTATTTCATCCAGGCGTTTAATTCCTCGCACGGGAGTGGATTTACTTATAAAGGCATTTAAAGTAATTATTGATCATTACCAAGCTGGCAAGCTTTCAGTTAAGCCGGAATTAATTATAACCGGTAAAGGTGAATGTGAAACTGAATTAAAAGAATTAGCTGCGGAGTTAAATCTTAAAGAGTATATTTTGTTTACAGGGTATATTTCAGAAGAAGAGCTTGCCGCATATTATAGAGTTTCTGATTTATATGTTATTCCAACTCGTTTTCTTGAGGGGTTCGGTCTTTCTACAGTTGAGGCGATGGCTTCGGGATTGCCGGTTATAGGTACTGATGTAGGGGGGACTGCCGAGATACTTTCCTTAATTGCACCGCATTTACTTATAAGAGCTCCTGAATCAGATTTGATTGCAGAAAAAGTACTTTTTATGATGAATCAGGATATTGGCAAGCGTGCAGAGAACTCTTTTGAAATATATAAAAAAGAATTCCGTTGGGGGATTCATAAAAAACGACTAATGGAATTTTTCAATGAACTTAATGATTGTAATTGATGATTTATTCAGAGGAGGTACGGAGCAGACTTTAAAAAGCAGACTTCATTATTTGCCACCTGATTGGGGTGTGTCAATTGTCGTTTTATATGCTAAAGGAGCGATTGGAGAAGAGATTGAAAATGGTGGAATCTCTGTTGTCTGTATGGATTTAGCAACAAATGGATATGTAAAAACAATTTTTAATGTCAGAAAAAAGGTTAAGGAATTTAATCCTGATATTATTTTATTTATGCGTGATGTATCAAGGGGGTTATTACCTTTTTTTATTACTGGAAATGGTAAGAAGGTTTTATTTTGGGATAATACGATTATATATAAGTCTTTTCGTCAATTTTATTCTGAATTTTTTCAGGTAAAGGTCGGGAAAGCATATTTTTTATGCAGTTCTGACGCAATAGCAGAAAATCTTAAAAAATATTATAACCGGAAAAATATAAAAATTATCTCTAATTGCTATGATGAGCGGTTATTTAGATTTAAAGATATTTTAAAAAACTCTAACAGGAAAGAGAAAAGAATTTTATCTGTTGGTAGCATGAGGTCTGAGAAAAACCATGCGGCGAAAATTGAAATAGCAAAAATTTTAAAAAGTCGCAATATAAAATTTACTTTGGATATTATGGGGCGGGGTGATTTTTCCAGTATTAAAAAAATAATAAATGATTATAATCTTAATAAAGAAGTAAATATTATAGGAGAGGTCTCTGATCTTTATGAGATTATTCACAATTACGATTTATTTTTAATGACTTCTCATACAGAGGGCTCTCCTGTAGCACTACTTGAAGCACTTGCTTCGGGCCTTCCTTGTGTTGTTTATTCTTTTTATGGTCTTGAAAGCCTAAGGCAAATTGATAATGTGATTTTTAATGTAAAAAACAAAACTGCTTCTGAAGCTGCTGATACAATTATTAAAATTATTAATCAAAATGATGATACGATGATAAAATATTTGGAAAATGCGTCGCAATTTGCTTTCGATAATTATTCATCTGAAAATAATGCTACTGAATGGATGGATTACCTCTTTTCTTTAATTTCAAATTGAATTATTTATATTTCTATAAAAAGAAAAAATCAAAAAAAAATCAAATAGGGGCTTGAAATTATGAACACTGGTGCAAAATTAACAATAATGAACCTATGTTCAATACTAGGATTTCATGTGTGTTGTTGAGGTCGTTGTATATTTTAAGTCTAAACAAAGGAGGTATAATATGCCTGGTGGAGACAGAAGAGGACCGATGGGAGCAGGGAGTATGAGTGGTCGTGGAGCGGGATATTGTTCCGGTTCCGGAGTTCCGGGTTTTATGAATGGATTTGTTCGTGGTTGTGGGCGTGGTCAGATGGGTGCTGGTCGTGGTTTGGGATTTGCTCGGAATATGAGATATAATATGCGTGGAGGTGTTTATAGAATTAGTGCAGAAGAAGAGCAAAGAGAATTGGAGAATGAAATAAAAGTATTACAGGAAGAAGTAGAGATGACTCAAAAAAGGTTATCTGAGTTAAAATCACAAAACAGTTAACACTCCAAAACTATCTGTAATATCTCACTAGATTTTAATTTTGTAGACCTTTTTTAACAGTTCCGTTTATACGGGACTGTTTTTTACTTTTTAAATTGATAAGAGTAATATTGAAGTATAAAAATTAAATAGTTAGATTAATAATTAATATTTTTGAATAGAATGTATATAATAAGAGAAAAAGGAAAACAATTATGAACATTGTAATAACATCCCAGGGGAAAGAACTTGATTCAATGGTAGATCCGCGATTTGGTCGTGCAAAATATTTTATAGTTTACGATTTGAATACAGGGGAATATGCAGCTATAGATAATGTACAGAATTTAAATGCTGCCCAGGGAGCCGGGATACAGGCTGGTCAGAATGTTATAGGAACAGGAGCTGAAGTTTTAATAACAGGAAATTGTGGACCAAAAGCATTTCGGATATTGTCAGCGGGGGATTTAAAAGTATTCAAATCTTCAGATGGCAGTGTTTCTGAAAATATTGAAAAATATAAAAACAGCGAATTAGAAGAGATGAAAGATGCAAATGTAGAGGGACATTGGGTGTAGATTACTTAAAATACTTTAGGTAATAACTCCTAATAAAAAGATATTTAAAGGTACAAAAAAGATGAAAATAACCGTTGCAAGTGGAAAAGGCGGCACTGGAAAAACAACATTTTCTGTTAATTTAGCATACTACCTGACCGGCGAGGGGAAAGAAGTTGCTTTATTTGATGGTGATGTTGAAGAACCAAATGCTCATTTATTTCTTCCTGATGTCGAAAAGAAGGAAGAGGATGTTACAATTTTAAAACCCTTTATAGACGAAGATAAGTGTATTGGATGCGGAAAATGTGTTAAAGCATGTCATTATAATGCTTTGGCACTTGTTAAGAAAAAAATTATATTTTTCAATGAGTTATGTCATGCGTGTGGAGCTTGTTCGTATGTATGTCCAACTGGTGCTATAAGTGAAAAGCCTTCAATATTAGGGAAAGTTTATTCTGTTGAAAAGGGAGCGGAATTACCATTCTTTTTTGCTTATGGAGAGTTGAAATTAGGCGAATCGCTTGCTCCAATGGTGGTTAAGGAATTGAAAACGAAAATAAAAGAAAAAAGAGAAATTTATAATATTCTAGATGCATCACCTGGAACTGCCTGTCCTGTTGTTGAGGCGTTAAGCGGAGATGATACCTATGCTGTTTTAGTTACCGAGCCAACGCCATTTGGCTTAAATGATTTAAGACTTGCTGCTGAACTAGCTATTAATAAAGGGAATGAAACAGGCATAGTAATAAATAGGTCTGATGGGAGTGATGATATTATTACAAATTTTGCTGAGGAGCATAATATACCGATATTAGGTAGAATTCCTTTTGAGAGAAAGTATGCTGAAACTTATTCAAAGGGAAAGGTGTTGATTAAAGAACATTTGGAATTAAAAGAGAGTTTCAGGGAAATTGTTGCAAATTTGGAGAAATATTCAAAGAAGAAACTTGAGTATAAAAAAATTGAGTCAGTTATTTATTCTGTTAAAAATAGAGATTTATCTAATTATGAGAGAGGCATTTCGTCTAGCTACAAGGAACTTGTGGTTATCAGTGGAAAAGGAGGAACAGGCAAAACTACAGTTAGTGCATCGTTAGGAATGTTGCTTAAGGGAGCGGTGGTTTTTGATGCTGATGTAGATGCGGCCGATTTACATTTATTGCTCAAGCCGGAAATTATGAAAAAGGAGAGTTTTTCAGGAAGTGATGAATATCTGATTGATTCTAAGAAATGTTTTAGCTGTGGTAGGTGTGACAAGGGATGTCATTTTGATGCTATTTCAATGGATGGACCTGCAAATGACATAGTTCAGATTACTTATCAAATTGACCCGTTGGCTTGTGAAGGATGCGGACTTTGCCAGTTGATTTGTCCTGCAGAAGCAATTGAAAATAAACCGGCAGAAACAGGAGCATTTTTTATTTCTTCTGTAAATGAAGAACAAATTATGGTTCATGCCAAGCTCGGTGTTGGCGGAGAAAATTCAGGGAAGCTGGTTTCACATGTTAGGATGAAATCTTCTGAAATTGCAGAAGAAACAGGTAGTTGTGTTATAGTAGGCGATGGACCTCCTGGGGTAAGTTGTCCTGTAATTGCATCGGTTACTGGTGCGGATTTAATATTAATTGTAACAGAGCCAACCGTTTCCGGGGTTCATGATCTTAGAAGGATATTGGAATTGATTCACCATTTTGGTTTAATGTCTATGATTGTTATAAATAAAGCAGACCTAAACCGAGGTATATGTAAAGAGATTGAAGAAACGGCATTGGAATACAATAGTAAGGTTATTGAAAAAATACCGTTTGACAGGAATATTCACTATGCATTAATGGAAGGTAAAACTATACTTGAATATGGGAAGGGGCCAAGTGTTGAAAAAATGGAATCTATTGCATTAAAAATTAGAGAAGAGTTGAGTTGTTAATAATTAATCTTCCGGGAAATCGGGAAAAGGAGTATATTATGGCTGCATTGCCGGAGATAGTAGTTGAATCGTGGGAAAATAGAAAAGGAGCACCTGTTTTTACAACGGTCAGTAAAGATGGAATATGTAATTCTGTGTATGTAACTTGTGTAAGTTTATATAATAAAGAGACGATTATAATTGCTGATAATTATTTTAATAAGACCCGTCAGAATATTTTAGATGGCAGTAGAGGAGTATTTTTATTTATAACAGAATCGGATAAAGCGTATCAGATTAAAGGGAAAATTGAATATCTCAAGGAAGGGAAACTTTTTGATGATATGAAAAGTTGGAATCCAGAACGCCATCCCGGACATGCGGCAGTTATTTTAAGAATTGAAGAGGTTTATTCTGGTGCTGATAAACTTGTTTGAAAAAAATCTATTTCCAAATAAAAAATATTTATGAGCTCGAATCTTTTTGGTTCGAGTTTTTTTGTATGGTATTTAGGCGTTTTTTAAATAATACTTGACAATAGAGTCTATTGCAGTAAATTATACTTTACAATAGGGAAAGATAAATAAAAGCTAGACGAGAGGAAGGTTTACTTATGAAGCATTTTTTTACTATAATTGGAAGTAAATACAGGAAAGTTTATATTCATACGATCGTAATGTTTCTTGTCTTTACTGTTATTTCGTTATGTTCCGTAAATCTTTCAGCTGCTTCGAGACTGGCTCCTAAAGGAAAAGAAATTCTAGAGAAAAAAATAGCAGAATATCCTGCTTTTGATGAAGCTAAGTATAAAAAAGAAGCAAAAGACAAATTTAAGCTTTATAAAGAGGGAGATAAAGTAACATTATCTTCAGCCAGGAAAGTTTTAAAGGGTGTGTTCAGGGGAGTAACTGCAAAAAGTATCAAAATTGGTCGCAAAGAGATGCCTAAGTTTGATTTAACAGAGTCTCAGCTTGCCCAGTTTGACTCTGAAATAAATAAAAAATGTCGGGCAGGGTATGTTAAATCCCAGAAATCGGGTTATAATGCTAAGAAAACGATGGATATATCAAAGCTTCGTTCTGATATTGGGAAGTCATATCCTGCAGTATCGGAGTCATTCTTTTCAAAGATTTTAAAAAAAATAGGTGATAAAGAAAAAGCCGGGGAATATTCAGTAGAACTTTACAATCTTTATAATGAGGAACTTCCTTTACCTGAAGGATGGAGTAAGAAAAAATTAATAAAGAAAGTTATTCAGGATTTTATAAAAAAACACAGCGGTGAACTTTTTCTTTTAGGTTCTTATGTGAGAGCAAAAGAAGATTTAGATAAAATAAAGAAAGCAAAAGAGCTGGCTATCAAAAAGAGAGAAGAAAGGTTAAAAGCTAGAGTCAATTTTCCACATGTGGCTACACCAGAATTCACACCTGACGGAGGTTTTATTGGAACAGAAATCAAGGGTGATGCGGTTTTAGAACCTTATATAAGTATAGAAATTGAGACACCAACAGAAGGGGCTGTTATTCATTATACCATTGATGGTTCTATTCCAGATGAGTCATCACCTGTATATAAGAAGCCTTTAAAAATAAAAAAGCCTGTAGTTTTGAAAGCTATTGCTCTGCATGATGAATTCAATGATAGTGATGTTGCAGAATGCGGCAAGTTTGATGCTTATGGTCTAAACGCATATTTTTTCAAAAACATAAATTTTACAGGTAAATCTTTTAAGAAAGTAGTAAAAATGCTGAAATGTGATTTTGGTAAGGACAGTGCGCCTTTTAAAGGATTTACAGGGCAATATTTTTCTACTCTTTTTACTGGTGTTTTAATACCGCCGAAAACAGGGGAATATGAATTTTATCTTGCAGGTGATGATGGTGTTAGAATGTGGTTGGATCACGAGCTTCTGATAAATGGTTGGTTTGAGCAGTCAAAAACAACTTATAAAGGTAAGAAGAAACTTGAAGCTGGAAAGGAATATTGTATAAAAGTATCATTTGCGGCAATAACAGGATATTCTGAGCTTGATTTATCATGGAAAGGTCCTGGAATTAAAAAGGAATTTATTGCATCTAAATATTACAAGCGTTATGGGTATTACTCTGATATAGTTGATAAGTGGATTAAGACTAAAGGAGGGAAGTATGTTTATAGGAAAAGGATGCGTAATCCAGGAGGATCAGGTGGTGCATCTTTAATAAAATTTTATTTTCCAGAACATAGAGCAGAAGCGTTTAAACTAATGAAGCAGAAGAAATAGGGAGAGCGGAATGGAAGAGAATGATAAAAAAGTAATGATAGGAGTTGGGATTGCTGTTGGAGTAATTATATTGGTAGTATTGATAATGTTTTTCAGTTGTGGGAAGAGTCAGCCACCTCCACCGCCCGTTTACAAAAAAGCAAAAGTTGCTAAAAAGAAAAAAGAAGTAATCAAAGAAGAAGAACCTATTGAAGACGAAGCTGAATTTATTGAAAAGAAAGAGTTTTATCCTACTTCAGAATTGAAGGCCCGTTATTTTGTTTATGCAAAAAAACCTGAAGTCAAACATAAGGTATATACCGGTTATTATAAGAGTGGAGAGAAGAAGATCGAGTATACCTATAAAGACAATGTGAAAGAGGGTGCGTTGACATTCTGGTATGAAAATAAAAAAACGGCTATGACTGGAGCTTTTAAGCATGGAAAGCGTGATGGTGAATTTAAGGAATTTCATGAAAATGGCAATCTTAAGTTAACCTACAAATATGATAATGATCTCCTTGAAGGGACTTGGACAGAATATTATACGGATGGAAAAACAAAAAAAATAGAGAAGAGTTTTGTCAATGGAAAAATTGATGGTGCTATTAAATATTATGATAGAAAAGGAACTCTGAAGATGACTTCAGGAAAAGATGAGAAAACTGAAATTTAATAAGTTTTTATTTCTTATAAAGTTTATTCTCGATGATATATCTGTAAACCGGATTTGTTAAAAAATCCGGTTTGTTTTTTTCTTTATTTATAGATTCTCTAATTTCGGTAGAAGAGATATTAAAAAGTTTAAATGGCAATAAAGTTTTTGAAAGTTTATCTGCTGTTTTCTTATCCCAAAAATTATATAATGATTGTATATTTTCATATCCTCTTCTTGGATAAGTTAAAATATTCCAGCGTTCAATTAATTCTTTTGCTTTATACCATTGATGTAAAGTAAGTAAGTTATCTGCTCCAATTATAATAATATAATCAATAGATGAATCTTTATTTGTTAAATACTCTAAAGTATTATAAGTGTATGACGGACGGTCTGCAAAATCTTTTTCAAGCATACTAACCTTATATTTATCTGAGTCAGGCAAAGATTTTAATGCCTTATGCAGCATATTAAAACGGTCTTGAAAGGATGAATAATTTACATTTAATTTATGAGGCGGATGCAGAGCCGGCATAAATAAAATGTTATCTGTGTAACCATCTGAAATAAGTTGCTCCGCAATTTTTAAATGACCTGAATGAGGAGGATCAAATGTTCCTCCAAATACAGCAACTCTTTTTTTTAAAGCTAACATCGCACTACCCTATTCAAAAATAAATATTATACTAGAGACTAAGAAGACGGGATGTTATGTTTTTCCTCTTCTTGTAATTTTTTTAAATTTGAGAACTGATTTTCATAGAACAGTATTTAGGACCGCACATTGTGCAATGATTATCTCCTTGTTCTATTCCATTCTTATGTTCTTTCCCCTGTTCTTCAAGTGCCTGCTTCCTATATTCCCGTGCACGGTCAGGATCTAATGCTAACTCAAACTGTTTTTCCCACTCAAAATTAATTCTAGCTTTACTTATGGCATCATCTCTCTCCCTGGCTTTCGGGCGTTTAAGTGCAATATCAGCAGCATGTGCTGCTATTTTATATGCAATGACACCGTTTCTTACATCTTCTTCATTTGGTAGTCCGAGATGTTCTTTTGGAGTAACATAACATAACATTGATGCTCCGTAGAACGCTCCTAAAGTTCCGCCTATAGCACTTGTAATATGGTCATAACCAGGTGCGCAGTCTGTAACAACAGGACCAAGTATATAGAAAGGGGCTCCATCGCACAGTTCATCTTCTTTTTTCATATTCATTTCAATTTCATCTAATGGAACATGTCCCGGTCCTTCCACCATAACCTGTACGCCTGCGTTTCTGCATTTTGTTACCAGTTCTCCAATTACTGCAAGTTCTCCGAATTGAGCTTCATCGGAAGCATCGGCAAGGCATCCTGGTCTTAAACCGTCACCAAGCGAAAGGGTGACATCGTATTGTCTGCAAATATCAAGAAGTTTGTCGAAATTTTCGTAAAAAGGATTTTCTTTTTGATGGTGTTCCATCCATTGAGCTGTTACAGCTCCTCCCCGGCTGACAATTTTTAGCAGGCGTTTCATAGCGAGCGGAACATGTTCTTGAAGTAATCCTGCATGAATAGTCATATAGTCCACACCCTGTTTAGCTTGTTTTTCAACGACATCCAGGAGAATATCAATATCTAAATCCATAGGATTTTCAACAATGCTTAACGCTTCATATATAGGAACAGTACCGATTGGGGCGGGGGAATTTTCAATTATAGTTGTACGGATTTCATCAATATTGTCACCGGTACTTAAATCCATCACTGTATCTGCTCCGTACTGCAGAGCAGTCTGTAATTTTTTCAGTTCCTGCATTGGACAACTTGATAAGGAAGAGTTGCCAATATTGGCATTGATTTTTGTTTTTAGAGATTTCCCAATACCAATTGGTTGTAAATTTTTATGATTAACATTTGCCGGAATGACAAGGCGTCCAGCTGCAACTTCCTGTCGGATAAATTCAGGCGAAAGGTATTCTCTTTCTGCAACATAAATCATCTGTTCTGTAATTTCACCAATTTTAGCTTTTTCTATTTGAGTAATGTTTTGCATAATTCTATAGTTCTTTCCGTTGCGCCTGTATGTTTTTGAACCGCACAGGCAGCCCTTTTTCCATATTCCAAGCATTCGTTAGTATTATTAATAAATTTTTCCAAAGTATCTTTCAGTTCATCATCTGAATGTACCGTTATAATCGCATTATCATTAAGCATTGCTTTTAAAGTATAACGGAAATTTCGTAGTGTGCAACCTGAAATTACAAGTTTTCCAAGTAAAGCGGGTTCTATGATATTATGACCTTCTGTATGACCGGCTAAACTTTTTCCCATAATTACAAGATATGCTTCCTGCATAATTGCCAAAAGTTCACCCGTTGTATCGGCTAGTACTATCTCCGGCGCTTGATCGGATATTTTTTGAGTAGGGTCAGGGTTTTTCGATCGTCTGATATGTGGAATATTTAAAGAATTCAGCATATTTGATAATTCCAAGCCCCGTTCTGCATGACGGGGAACTATTATCATTTTCAGGTCTTTATGTTTTGTTTTCAAACTTTTAAATATCTTTGCCAAAAGATTTTCTTCTCCTGGATGAGTACTTGCTGCAACTATTATTTTGTAATTTCCGGAGCCAAAGTATTTTCTCATCTGCAGGTCAGGAAGTTTGTCCGGAATTTTTTGGTCAAATTTCATATTCCCGCAAACAATTGGGGTAAGTGTTTTTTCTATTGATTTGAACCTGTTTCCGTCAAGTTCTGTTTGAATACAAAGTAGAGAAAGGTGTTTTAGAGTTGGCGCAAAAAAAGCAGAAAACCGTTTATAGCCTTTAACTGATTTATCTGAAATCCGGGCATTTACAAGAGCAGTTTTTATTCCCATTTTTGAAGTTTTTGAAATTAAATTAGGCCATATTTCAGTCTCAAAAATAATCAGCAACGCCGGATTTACTAGTCGTAATGTTTTTTTTACAAATGGCAGAAAATCAATTGGACAGAATATAACTACAACATTTTCAGGTACTTTGCTTTTTGCTAATGCCTGACCTGTAGTAGTTGTAGTTGAAAGAACAAATTGCTGGGACGAATCTGTTTCTGCCAGCCACTTTTGTATCATATTAACAGCAATAACTGTTTCTCCTACACTTACAGAGTGAATCCATACGGGGTGATGAAGTTGTTTCAGAAGAGTTTTTTTCTTTTTTGAAAAAATTGAGAACCTTTCCAGGTAATTGTTTTTTTCACCACCTCTGCGGATATATTTTATAATCATTCCTGGAATAAAAAAAATAAATGCAAGAGGGAATAATAAGTTATAGAGAAAAAGCATATATGTAATCCATATTTATTCAGGATGAAAAAATAATTGTACGGTTATTTGTCACAATAATTTGATTGTCAAGATGTGCTCTGACAGCATTTGACAAAACCCGTCTTTCTATATCTTTGCCTATACGCTTTAAGTCACCGGGTGAATATTCATGGGAGACGCGTTCTACATCTTGATCAATAATCGGACCTTCATCCAGGTCGATTGTTGCATAATGAGCTGTTGCTCCTATCAGCTTTACGCCTCTTTCATACGCTCTGAAATATGGACGGGCTCCTTGAAATGCAGGTAAAAAAGCATGATGAATATTAATAATTTTATTTGGATAGGCTGATATGAAATTTTCTGTAAGAATTTGCATATACCTTGCCATTACAATTAAATCTATATGGTGTTTTGAAAGCAGATCCAGAACTTTTTTTTCCTGTTCTTTTTTCGATTCTTTTGTTACAGGCAGACAATAAAAGGGAATTTTAAATTGGTCTGCAACAAATTCCAGGTCGGGATGATTACTTATAATAAGCGGAATTTCACATATAAAATCTTCCTCTTGTTTTTTCTGAAGTAAATCATACAGGCAGTGAGAGGTCTTCGAGACCATAATTGCCATTTTCGGTTTACGGTCTGAGTAGTGAACTGACCATTCAAGATTAAACTTTTCCGCAAACGAACTAAAGCTGTTTTCAAGTTCAGTTCTTGAAGATTTAAGGTCATTCATATCCAACTTGATTCTCATAAAATATTTAGCTGTGTAAATATCAGTATGCTGCTGGCAGTTCAAAATATTAAAATTCTTTTTATAAAAGAAATCTGTAATTCCAGCAAGTAAACCTTTGCTGTCCGGTGACTGTATTAAAAAAATTATATCATCCATAATTAATGTATCCCATTTTTTCTGAATTTTTTTCCAAAAAATTACTGAACAATTTACAATGACTGTTGCTTAATACAATCCCATATTATGAAAAAAGTTTGAATATTGTATGAATGAAAATTGAACTGTTTCAGGAAACAGCAAAAGAGCAATTTTAATTCACCTTTTTATATGATGAAAGCAGAAAATAAAAAGTCAAAGTTTTGGAGAAGTATGTGTTTTTGAAAAAAGTGGTAGCGGGCCAGGGACTCGAACCCCGGACACTCGGATTATGATTCCGATGCTCTAACCAACTGAGCTAGCCCGCCATCATTTACGGATTGAAATATTACATTGTTTTTGTAAAAATCAATCCGTTTTTTTAAAAAAAGTTAATTATTTTCTTTTAACCCAAATAGCAGATGAATCCTTAATTGTCGAACCGCCTATAATTTTATTTTTTTCATCTACTAGTACAATATGTGCATCCTCCGGTGAATATACAACACCGGCATCAATACATTTAAATCCCCAAATTTGCCACATTCCATTAGTTACAGAGTAACGCACATCATAATCCTGAGCGCAGAACAGTTTACTTGGCTGCAGATATAGCACGACTTTGTCGCCCTGTTGTTTAGCATATACTTTGTTTGCAATTTTACCATGCATTTTTCTCTGTTGCATTTCTACCCATTGAACAAATGTTTTTAGTGGGGCTTTAAGGTATTCCGGAGTTGGAGTCGGGGATGGACTATATTTTAGAGGACCTGCCGGCTGTGTTTGGGGTTGTGTTGGAGAAGATGTTTGGGCAACAGTTTTTGATGCTGTTGAAGTTTGTTTATTATCAACAATAGCGGTTGTTTCTGTTTTCTGAGTTGTAGGTTCGTTTTTTTGTTTTTCAGCTAGAGCCGCAGCTTCTTTTTTCTGTTGTGCTTTTATTTTTTTCTCTTTCAATTTCTTTTTTAAGACATTTAATGCGAGCATTTGAGCGGCTCTTTCCGGGAAAAGTTTAGGGTAAGATCTTTTATTAACTACATTGATAGGGTAAGCTGCAGTAACTTTTCCACTTTTTATAACAATTTTACCTGGTGTGTGTTTTTTCAGAATTCCTGTAACGCATGTTGTTTTGCCTTTACTTCCTAAATAAACTTTATATTCTTTTCCCACAATAGGATTTTTGAATTTTTTACGGAATTTTTTATAAAGTGCTTCGTATTGTTCTTTAAAAGTTGGACCTTTAGGTTTGACTACTTCCTGTTTTTTTTCAGGTTCTTTAACTTCTGTTGTTTCCTTTTTTTCTTCTTTTGGTTTTTCTTCAATTTCTGTTTTTGGTGTTTCTTTTTTTTCTTGAACAACTTTCTCTATTATAGGTTTCGGAGCTGGGGGATTGATTAAATTACTTAACCACCCTTTTTTAGGCCCAATATAGTTAGATACGATTACTCCTATTGCTATTAGTATAATAACTATTATTATTCCTAAAGCAGCATTTCCCGATTCATATTGTCTTCTGTTTTTCATTTGTTGTAAATCTCCTTGTAAATATATCTTTCTCTCTTTTTAGCTTTATTCGTTTTTGATATAAGTGACTTTACAACAAAAATGAGTCTATTCAAGTCTAAGATAAAAAAAAGTCCGGAACGAGTGTGCCGGACTTTTTTACGGATAAAATCCGTTGTGTCTTTTTTTTTGCGATTACTGATTTGTGAATATTTGGAATCCAGGATAAGCTTCCATTCCATGTTCTCCTATATCAAGACCGCGGATTTCTTCTTCTTCACTTACTCTGATGCCACCGCAGAATGCTTTCATGATACCGAATATTATCATAGCTGCAGTAAAACATACAATTCCAGGAACAACAATACCTATCAACTGAGTTGTTACTGAGAATTTTTCAGTAAAAATACCTACGGCAAGCGTGCCCCATATTCCACATACAAGATGCACAGATAATGCTCCGACTGGATCGTCAAGCTTGATTCTGTCAAAAAATTCAACTGCAAATACAACCAGTACTCCGGCAATAACACCAATGATTGTTGCATTCATTACGCTCACAACATCTGCTCCGGCTGTAATTCCGACCAGGCCAGCTAAACATCCATTCAGAATCATTGACAGGTCCGGTTTATGATGAACAAACCAAGTTGTAGCCATTGCTCCGATTATACCTGCGCATCCTGCAATAAAGGTTGTTACAAAAACAAATGAAACTTGTCCCGGATCTCCTGACAATACTGAACCACCGTTAAAACCAAACCATCCAAACCATAACAGAAAAACACCAATAGTTGCCAGTGGCATACTATGACCGCGGATCGGTCGGATATTGCCGTTTACATATTTCCCAATTCTTGGACCTAAAATGATAATGCCTGCTAATGCAGCCCACCCACCCACTGAGTGTACAAATGTGGAACCGGCAAAGTCATGGAAATTCATATCGGCCAACCAGCCGCCACCCCAACCCCAAGAGCCTACTATAGGATAGATAATTGCTACATAAATTGCTGAAAAAATAAGGAAAGAACCTAATTTTATGCGTTCAGCAACTGCTCCTGAAACAATTGTTGCTGCAGTTGCGGCAAACATACCCTGAAATATGAAATCTGTCCAGTATGTATAAGCTCCACTACTATATTCAATCAGACCCTTAGCTCCTTTCGGTGCTTCAACTCCGATACCAGAACATCCGATTATTTTCATAAAATGCCATGCATCTCCAGGATACATAAGCTGAAATCCTATAAATGCATAAGTAAGAAATCCGATCGCTACAATTACTGTGTTCTTGAAAAGAATATTTACCGTATTTTTCGGCCTTGTTAATCCGACCTCAAGAGTCGCAAAGCCTAAATGCATCATAAATACCATTGACACTGCTACAAGCATCCATACATTGTTTGCAGTAAATAATGCCTTGGCAGCTTGTGCTGCAACTTTTTCGTTTTCTGCTGCAAATAAACTGCCGGAACCGATTATACTTAACAAAAACAATGTCAAAGCACTGAATTTTCTAATTCTCATAATATTATTTCTCCTTAATTTTTTTATTCAACCAATAGCTGCTTGACCGGTTTCGCCAGTACGAATTCTGATACATTCCTGCATTTCCATTACAAAGATTTTTCCATCTCCTATATGTCCAGATCTGGCTCCTTCTATAATTCCATCTACTGTTGAGTCAATAAATTCATCACTGACTGCAATTTCCAATCTGACCTTTTTAAGAAGATTAACTTCAAGTTCAGAGCCTCGATATACCTCTGTATATCCCATTTGCTGACCACATCCAAGTGCATTTGTAACAGAAATTTTGTAAATTTCTCTTTTAAATAATGCCTGTTTTACTGCATTTAATTTTTCAGGCTGAATATACGCTACTATAAGCTTCATCTCGTCTGTCTCCTTTTTATTATTTACCTTTCAGTACTCTTTTTTTAATTTCTACTTCCTACCACTTCTTAACGAAAATATAGCAATTATTTTAATTGCACTTCCCTTATAGCAGTTACCTTGCCAAACTTTTTTATATATTTGTAAATAACTTAGTATAAATCCTTTATCACTTTAGTTTTATTTTTTGCAATATAAATATATTACAAAATTGTAGTATATTCATATGTTCTATACAAAATTGTAGTTTTTGGGCGGAAAGTAAGTTTTTAATACATTATGTATTAAATTATTTTTTTGTAAGATGGATTCATAATATAGTTTAGGGAAAAAAACAAGTAATGAGTTGGCAATTTTGAAAAAGTATTATATAATTTAAAACTTCGTAACAGATTGTAGTCTGGTGCGAGTGAAGAAAAAAGAATAAAAGTTTGATAATAATAAAAAAGGAAAGAGTATGAGTGATTACGGTTATTTTGATGATGCAACTTGCGAGTATGTAATTGAGAATCCAAAAACTCCGGTAAAATGGACGAATTACATCGGTACATTGAAGTTTGGTGGAATAGTAGATCATACGGGCGGATCTTTGTTGTGTAAAGGAGATCCTGCTTTGAATAGGATTGTCAAATATATTCCACAATTACCGGATTCAGATTTTAAAGGCGAAACCTTATATGTGAGGATTAAGCTGAAGGACGGAAGTTACAAAGTGTTTTCTCCTTTTTATGTTCCTACTCTTGATGATTATGATTTATATGAGTGTCATGTAGGATTAGGATATCAGAAAATTATTTCAGAATTTTACGGGGTTAGAACAGTTGTGACTATTTTTGTTCCGCCTGGAGCAGAGATTGCTGTAAGAAAAATAGAAGTAAGTAATGTTTCATCAGAAAATCTTGAATTAGATGTTATTCCTGTTGTTGAATACACGCATTTTGATGCTTTGAAACAATATACGAATGCTGACTGGGTTCCTCAGACAATGATGGTTGATGCAGAAACAGATGATGATGGTTTTATTCTGCTTAAACAATATGCTTTTATGAAAAAAGATTTTGAAAACAATTTTTTCACTTCAAATTATCCTGTTGATTCATTTCAGACGGACCGAAAGCTCTTTTTAGGAGAAAACGGATATGGCGGTTGGAAGAATCCTGCGGAGTTGCAGGATGAGAAATTATCTGATTATGAAGCAAGGCGTGGTGATGTTATAAGCGCATTGATGCATAAGCTGGGAGATTTAAAATCAGGCGAAAGTAAAACTATCATTACTCAGTTAGGGCAGGGCTCACCTTCTGAAATTAAAGATATGGTAAAAAAATATAGAAGTGAAGATGAAGTTGATAAAGCATTTGAAGAGCTTGGTGCATTCTGGGACGAATATCTTTCAAAAGTTTCATTTGAACTTCCTGATGCTCCGATGAATGCAATGGTGAATATTCACAATCCCCGTCAGTGTCATACGACTTTGAACTGGTCTCGCTATCTTTCGCTCTATCAACTCGGGCTTGGAGCTCGAGGTTTAGGATTTCGTGACAGCTCACAGGATGTAATGGGAGTATTAGCGGGTGCTTCCGAAGATGCTAAAGAACTTATAAAAAAACTATTAAGTGTTCAGAATCCTAATGGTTCTGCAATGCATCAGTTTTTTCCATTGACAATGGAAGCTAATGAAGGTGACTCCAGAGAAGGTGGAACAAAAACCTACTATGGCGATGATAACTTATGGATTATTCTTTCAGTTTGTGCTTATTTAAAAGAGACAGGAGATTATGATTTTCTGAATGAGCAAATTCCTTTTTATGATAAGAAATTATCTGTTGAAGAGCGTGAAAAAGGAACCGTATTAGAACACCTGAAGCGTTCGCTGGCATTTACAAAATCCAATACAGGTCAGCATGGACTGCCACTGTTAGGTTTTGCTGACTGGAATGATACTGTAAATCTTGAAGGAGATGCAGAAAGTACATTTATTGCCTGTCTTTATGGAAAAGCTCTACTTGAAATGATTTCATTGATGGAACATCTTGGAGAAGAAAAACAATCAAGACAGTATCAGAGTGATCATGTGGCAATGAAGGATGTTGTAAATAGAAGTTGTTGGGATGGAGAGTGGTTTATCCGGTATTTTCAGGAAGACGGTTCTCCAATTGGTTCTCATATTAACAGTGAAGGTAAAATATATACAAATGCCCAGTCCTGGCCGATTATTGCAGGCTTTGCTGAAGAAGAAAGAGCTAAAACAGCACTTGCTTCAGTGCATAAAATGCTTAATACGCAATTTGGAATTAAGCTCAGTACTCCGGGGTATAATGGATTTGATCCTACAAAAGGTGGAGTTTCAACATATCCTCCCGGAGCTAAGGAAAATGGTGGAATTTTCCTACATTCTAATCCATGGGTTATGATTGCTGAGACTCTGGTCGGCAATGGAGAGCGTGCTTTTCAGTATTATGACCAGATAAATCCAGCGTCTAAAAATGATATTATTGACCGTTATGAATGTGAACCTTACTGTTATCCTCAGAACATTCTTGGAGATGAGCATCCGCAGTTTGGTCTTGCGCGTAACAGTTGGCTGTCAGGAACTTCATCTTGGTGTTACCAGGCGTCAACTCAGTTTATTCTAGGTGTTCGCCCTGAGCATGCCGGTTTGGCTGTTGACCCTTGCATTCCTTCTTCTTGGGACGGTTATAAAGCTGTAAGGAAATGTAGAAATGCAATTTACAATATAGATATCAAAAATCCTGAAAAGGTTTCTAAAGGAGTAAAAAATGTAACTGTTGACGGTAAGCAGTTGGATTCTAATATAATTCCTTACTTTTCAGATGGAAAAGAACATAATGTAGAAGTTATCATGGGCTAGCCTTTGATAGACATTCTGTTGACACTGTAGTTTTGTAATTACAGAAAAAGCACAAAAAATCCCACTTAAAAAAGTGGGATTTTTTTTATTTTGTTTAGAATGATGGATGGGATAAGAGAAAAAAATTCAAATGTAATCTACTGTCCTTGGAAACTGGAATAATATTTTCTGTAATTATTTTTTGCCAAGGTATTTAGCGTGTACCTTTTCATTGGTATCTTCATTAATCAGTAAATAGTCATATTCAAAATTATCACTTGATGTAAGAACAGTAATATTTGAAATTGGAAGCCATAACATGGCGTAGGATTTATCAAAAGAGTCAACTTTCCAGATAGATCTGTCTTCTAAAATAATAATGGCTCCACTGTCAATATTCTTCTTGATCCAGTGTCCGGTGCTCACTCCGTAATACATATTGCTACTTAGCGGATGGATTGAAAAGTCAGGCAGAGCTTGAGAATCAGTTTTTTTTCTGGAGATCATATTAACGGCATATTTACTGTTAAATTCAGATTTCGGCGAAGTAAATAGTGGTGAATTTCTGTTTATATCTGCAGGTAGTGTAAAAACTGCAGAAAAAAGTGTTGACAGTATGATACATGCGTGCATTAGGGATTTGTTCATTTTTAAAAATTTCCTTTTTTATATATTAAAGTATGTGATGAAGCGTGTTGGCACGGTTGATCCAATTTTTCAATTCGGTGAGATCATCGTTTTTTATCATTTCTTCGCATTGTTCAAGCTCTTTCTTAAACAATGCAATAGAGTTTAGGATATTGTCTTTGTTTTGTGAGAAAATATCAATCCACATATCAGGAGGAGTTTTAGCAATTCTGCTCACATCTCTAAAACCGCCTCCTGCAAGAGCTGTAATAGATTCGGGGTTTTCTTGTTTCATTATTGAGTTTGCAATTGAAAAGCTTATAGCATGGGGCAGGTGCGATATTACTGCGGCATGTTTGTCATGCTCTTCTGCATCCATGTATACTATGTTCATCTGCATCTTCTTAAAAATATATTCCGCAAACTCTTTTTGTTTTTCACCACTTTCTTCTATATTGCATACCACCATTACCTTATTTTTATATAAGTCCGGTAATGCTGCTTCAGGACCGCTTTTTTCTGTACCTGCCATTGGGTGTGCAGCTATAAAATTCAATCTGTATTCCGGTGGGACTGCCCGGATAATAGGTTTTTTTGTGCTTCCGAGGTCAATAATGGTTGAAGTTGGAGCGATGTCTGAAATTTGTGAGATAATATTGACAATTCCCTTTACTGGTACTGCCAGAATGATTAGGTCCAGACTAAATATATCTTTCATATTGTCCGATATTGAATCCACAATGTTCAGTTCAAGAGCTTTTTGGGCATTGTCAGGTTTTATATCCCAACCTGTTATTAGGTAGTTTTTAAATATCTGTTTCAAAGCCAGAGCAAAAGAAGCTCCCATAAGCCCCAGGCCGATAATGCCCACATTTAATCTATCATTCCAATTTGTCTCTATCTCATTTTTTTTCATGACGGGAAGATATATCTGCATGGGGAAACATTCAAGGTACTATTAGAGGATAATTTCTTTTTTTTACACAAATTTTTTCTAATTATAGCATTGGTAAAAAATCAGTCATAGTTGAAAAATAAGAATATATGGAATTATAAAAAGTAAGTAAAAATAAGATTATATTTAAACGGAGCAGGAAAAATATTAATTTTTACCTATGCTCCGTGAGTAATTTACAGAATAGTACTGTTAATCAGTAATGGTAGAGGTAAACTACAGTCCCTTTATATGCAGGTTTTTTATTATCTTTAATTTCGAGAGCGACATCAAATTTGACTCTCATAATACCTCTGAGATTTTTAACTTCTTTGAGAGAGAGACCAAGTCTTACATCTCTACCTGAAGGAACCGGGTCACTGAACCTGAGTTGTTCAATTCCGTAGTTAACTGCCATTTTAGTATTTGGTGTTTCTATAATTTCAGGAATTAGTGCAGGGATCAGGGAGAGAGAAAGATACCCGTGAGCGATAGGAGTTTTAAAAGGACTTTCTTTTTTAGCTTTTTCAACATCAACATGAATCCACTGGTGGTCTTCCGTTGCGTCTGCAAACAGGTTGATTTTTTCCTGAGAAATATTCATCCAGGAAGAATATCCCAGATGCTCTCCAACATTATTTTCCCAATCCTCTATACTGCCAATTACTTTTTTAGACATTTTTATTTACTCCTTATCAAATTTGTTATTATATTAAAATATTATTTTTTTCCTGTGCTTCCAAATCCGCCTTCTCCTCTTAATGAATCAGAGAGATTTGTAACTTCTTCAATAATCACTTCAGGTAACTTATTAATCAGCATTTGAGCGATTCTATCTCCCCGTATGATGGAAAAAGACTTTTTCCCCGCATTCAGCATAATCACTTTAACTTCTCCACGATATCCGGCATCAATAGTACCTGGAGAGTTTGGGATTGTAATTGCGTGTTTAGCCGCAAGCCCGCTTCTTGGTCTGATTTGAGCTTCATATCCCGGGGGGAATTCCATAAAGATGCCAGTTGGGACAAGGTGAGGGATTCCCGGTTCAAGTTCCATATCCACTCGTGATTTTATATCGAATGCCGCATCATCTGCATGTGCTTTTGCAGGAAGTAAATCTTTGCAGCCTTCCATCATTTTTATTTTTACAGTAACAGGGTTCATAATTTTATACCTTTTAAAATTTTTTATTAGGGAAATGTGTGTTAATATATTTGCAGGCATCTTCCAGGGTTGGTAGGATTTTTGTACAGTATCTCACCATCCACGGACTGCAGTTTTCAAATTCAAAAGGAGAAAATGCAACAACAAACTTTCCTAAATCGTGTGCCGCATAAAAAACTTCCATGCTTGTCCCTATGCTTGGTTTATTATAATTAACCAGTAAAATATCACTTTCTCTTACATCCTGAAGATCGAACTCTACAATCTCATTAGCACTGTCGACCTGGCGATCAATAAATTGGCGCCTCATAGGGTCAAGGATATTGAAATTATCTTTAAATAATGATTTTGCAGTTTCCCGCCAAGCGCGTGCATTGCCGAGATGTTCATCCATAATAGGACCACTCAAGTAAATAATACGCTTTTTTTCAGACATTGATCTATCTCCCTAGTGTGGGTTTGTTAATTAATAAGGTTCAAGTAATTATGATCTGTGAGCATAGTCATAATAGCTTTTTGTACATGGAGTCTGTTTTCTGCCTGATCAAAAACGACTGAAGCGCTGGAATCAATGACCTCAGAAGTTATTTCTTCTTCTCTATGGGCTGGAAGGCAGTGAAGTATTTTTACATGTGCCGGAGCTTTTGAAAGCAGGTTTGCATTGACCTGATAGGGTTGGAATTTATTTAATCTTTCCTGTTTTTCATCTTCAAGTCCCATACTTACCCATACATCAGTATAAATATAATCAGCATTTTCAACAGCTTTTTCAACATTATCTGTCCAGGAAATATTAGCTCCATTTTTTAAAGCACTTTTCATTAATTCTTCATCTGGTTTATATTCCAGAGGAGAGGATAATATTAGAGACATGTCAGCCATTTCAGATGCGAGAATCATAGAGTTTGCCATGTTGCTGGCACAGTCACCGACAAATGCAATTTTTATTCCTTGAGTTTTTCCGCTTATCTCATGAATAGTGAATAAATCAGTAAGAATCTGACACGGGTGAAAAGAGTCTGTTAAAGCGTTAATGACAGGATGATCAAAAGATTCTGCAAAACTTTCAATATCAGAATGTGCATAGGTTCTAATAACTGCACCGTGAAGATAGCGACTTAGAACTCTAGCTGTATCTTCGATGGTTTCACCGCGTCCGAGCTGAAGATCATTTTGAGTTAAGAAAAGAGATTTTCCGCCAAGTTCTGCAATTCCAACTTCAAAGGAAACTCTTGTTCTTGTAGATGATTTTGAGAAAATCATTCCGATTGTTTTTCCAGTTAATGGACGCTGAGTCCATTTTTCGCGCGAATGTTTCATTAAAGAGGATAATTTTAAAATATTATTTATTTCATTTTTAGATAAATCACGAATAGACAGTAAATCTTTTTTCATTATATGTAATCTCCAAAGTTCAGTTGTTTTTAATTTTTAGTGAATTCTTCAAAAGCCTGTTCTAAAAGATTTAAAGCCATATTGACTTCATCCGAAGAGACATTTAAAGGGGGCAGAAGTCGCAGGACATTTTCTCCCGCAGTTAGAAGTAGGAGTCCGAGGTTTGCCGCTATTTGTCTTAGAGGAGCAGCATTCTGATCTAAAACAATACCAATCATCAAACCCATTCCTCTTATTTCCACAATAGTGTTGAATTTTGTTTTCATTTTTTCTAATGCATCAAAAAGAATTTTACTTTTTTCATTACAATTTTTAAGTATATCTTCTTCCTGTATTACTCCAAGAACAGCTAGAGATGCGGCACAGGCCAAAGGAGTTCCGCCAAAAGTACTTGCATGAGTTCCCGGTTGTAATACAGAAGTATATTGATGTTTTACAATAAAAGCACCTATGGGGAATCCGTTACCCAAAGCTTTAGCTGTAGAAAAAAGATCCGGTTCAACTCCATATTTTTGCCATGCAAAAAATTTTCCGGTTCTTCCGATTCCAGTTTGAACTTCATCAAACATCAGAAGCACTTTATTTTCATCACATACTTTTCTTACCTGATTTAAAAAATCCTTTTCAGCAGGTAGCACACCGCCTTCACCCTGTACTGGTTCGAGGAGTATCGCACAGGTTTTTTCATTAAGAGCTTTTTTCAATGCTTGAATATCATTATATGGCACAAATACAAAACCCGGCATATCCGGGGCAAAGCCTGCTCTGTATTTTTTTCTTCCTGTTGCCGCAAGGGTTGCAAGAGTTCTTCCATGAAAAGAATTTTCCATAGCAATTATTTCAAATTTCCCATCATTAGAGCCCCATTTCCGAGCTAGTTTTATCATTCCTTCATTAGCTTCAGCTCCGCTGTTTGCAAAAAATACTTTACCATGAAAAGATTGTTTAATAAGTTTTTCTGCAAGCTTAGGCTGATTTTCATTATAGTAGAGGTTTGAAATGTGTACTAGTTTGGATGCTTGCCTCGTTATTGCTTCCGTAATCGCAGGGTGACAATGCCCCAGAGCACATACAGCAATTCCTGAAGTAAAATCCAAATATTTTTTACCAGCTTCGTCAAATAGCCATGAGCCTTCACCTTTTACAAATAACTGTTCCGGTGCATAGGTCGGCAACACATATTTTTTATGAAGTTCTTTGATATTATCCATATTTCAACCATATTTATAATTTAATGAAAAACTATTAATATATGCAGGCAGAGGATATATTCAAGTGGTCTTTTGAAAATATTATTTCAGTTAAATAATATAAAATCATTGATTTAAATTTGAATAGAGGTGATTATATTGTATAATTACACTATTGGCAATAGTTTATTTTTATAAAGATACTTAAACACATTTTATATTCAGATAGATATGTAAATAAAGATCCGAAAGGTGCGGGGATTTTATGTGTGGCTAGTATAACACCTAAGGAGACAGTAATATGAATAGTTATAGAAAAGAGTTGTGGTTTGAAACAGTTGCACGAAGATCTTTTATTAATATTACACCTGAAATTCAGGATTGCTTAAAAGAGTCAGGTATAAAAGAAGGTTTATTACTTTGTAATGCAATGCATATTACCGCGTCAGTATTTATTAATGATAATGAGTCAGGGCTTCATCAGGACTTTGAACGCTGGCTGGAAAGACTTGCACCGGAAAAACCTCATTCTCAATATGCGCATAATGGTTTTGAAGATAATGCCGATGCACATTTAAAGCGTCAGATTATGGGGCGTGATGTTGTTGTTGCTATAACAAATGGGAAACTTGATTTCGGACCTTGGGAACAAATTTTTTATGGTGAATTTGACGGGAAACGGAGAAAGCGTGTTCTCGTCAAGATTATAGGAGAATAATTAATGCGGTTTCAATGTCCGTTTTGTTCATATAATATCAGAGGGATTACAGCATCTATGCTTGGTTGCAGTATTAACTGTCCGGATTGCGGACAGTTGATACATATAAAAGATGATCCGTTTCAATCAGGCAGGATTTTAGGTGATTTTATTATTAACCGTAAATTAGGTGCAGGTTCGATCGGTACAGTATACTTGGCTGAACAGCGTTCTCTTTACCGTAAAGTTGCATTAAAAGTTTTATCTAAAGAGTATTCAACAAGAGTTGGGATTGAAGCATTTTTGAAAGAAGCAAGAGCTGTTGCAAAGTTATCGCATCCTAATCTGGTTCAGGCTTTTGGTGTTGGGGAAGAAGATGGTGTATGCTTTCTTGCAATGAACTTTATTGATGGTATTACAATAAAACAGAAGATAGACAGAGAAAAAAAGATCAAGGTAGATGAGGCACTGCATATAGTTCAGCAGGTTGCAGAGGGATTGTATTACGCCTGGGATGAAGCACACTTGATACACAGGGATGTTAAGCCGGAAAATATAATGATAACCAAAGAAGGAGCAGTAAAGCTTACAGATTTGGGATTAGCTGTCAATCAGACTGAATTTAATCTTCAGCAGGAAAGAGAGATTTCCGGCAGTCCTTCGTATATGAGTCCGGAGCAGTTTACCGGAGAGGAACTTGATTTTCGTTGTGATATTTATGCGTTGGGGGTTACTTTATACGAGATGATTGCCGGAGTCTTGCCATTTGATGGAGCGACTTTAAAAACAGTAGCCAGACAGCATTTTTATGAACCGCCCAAACCTTTAAACAAAGTGAATCCTGCAATTCCTTCCAAAGTTTGTGCACTTGTAAAAAAGATGATGGAAAAGGATCCGGAGAATCGATATCAGAATATGGAGAGTCTAATTCATGCAATATGGACTGTTCGTCAGACAACTGCTCCTAATAAAGATTTAATTCCCAGTGTTCATACAGTATCATTAAAACATCTTGATTATGACTTACAGAAGATGTCTCAAGAGCGTAAAAAACAGATAACCACAACCGAAACAAAAGAGAAACGCAAAAATGCAGTTTTTTATAATATATTTTATGTAACGACACCTATTCTTTTTGTAGCATTTTTTGCATATTATATTCTTCAGGACCGTCCGAATCAGCGACAGCGTGAGAATGCAATAAAAATAAATTCACTAGGTTCTCTTATAAATAGAAATAATTCGGATATAAGAATACTGGAAGAGAAGTTGGATGTTTTGAAGAGTTCCATTCAGCTTGGAAATAATGATTATGATAAGATTTTAAATTGGAAGCTGCAATATTATAAGGAGAAAATAGAGAATCTGAAATTGAGCAAAGAAATTAATCAGCTCAAGACATTGTATGATAAAACAGAGCAGGAATCTCATTATAAATTAAGTAAACTCATTAAGCAGAATAAGGATACTGAATTGGAATTGCAGCGGCGTGAAAAAATACTTGCTGAAAAGGAGAAAGTTATACGGAATTTTATGAAAGAAAAAAAAGCTCTGGATAAAAAAGCAGGTGAGCAGGAAAATTTAAGTCGTAAGCTCCAGGAAATAAAAAAGGAATATACTTATTTTCTGAAGGATGTATTGAGGATAAGGTTATATACACTATTAAGGAAAGCGCGAATTCAGGAAGCTGATGCGTTTATAAATATAAAAGAGAAAGAACATTCTGGTTTGGATGCTTTTTTTGAGTTTTACAGAAAAGTAGTTTCCGATCTGAAGAGTTTTTATAGTGCAGTTATTAGTAGTGGAACAAAATATGCCGGAATAAATGCAGGGAAATTCGGTAGAATACGAAACATAATAAGAACTACTGTATTTTTAGTGGATGAGAACGGCAATGAGATACAATTACCATTAAATGCTTTGCCGCTGTCAGCGTTAAGGGAAATTGCAGAGAAGGCTTTTCCTGATATGAAACAGAGTCGAATTGTTAAGTATTGTATTTTTCTATCAGACAGCATAGGTCAGTCCTATATATTATTACCAGAAGATAATGAGATTAACAAAGTAGCGGAGGCTGTTGCAGAGTATAAGCTTAATAAAATAAGGATTTACAGTTTACTTGATAAAAAGAAAGCAAAAGATGATGCGAAGTTATTTCTCAAAGAATTCTCAGATTTTCCAATTACAATGGAAAAGTATAAATCTGAATTAAAAAAGCTATTTGAAAGATAGATAAAGAGTCATAATTTTATTATAGAGTTTAAATTTTTAACAATTACGGCAAAGGTCAATTATGTATCACCTGAGAGTGGGGCTGGTGGTGCATAGTAAGGATATTGAACTTCATAGAGTATGGGAAAGAGCGACAGGATTCAAAAATGACTTGTTTACAAAGCATTTTTATTTTGCAGTCGGAAGCAACTGGAATATATTATTTCAATAAGAAAAAAGTACCTGAATCTATAATTTTACTATACCTATGAAAGTAGGTTCTGTCCACCAGTGACTACTTTTAAATTTTAAAGGAGAACGGTTATGAACATGTTGCGTAAATATGAAGAGATGCTGGACGCGTTGGGAAAAGTTAAAGTTAATAACTGGCATGATATAGATAGATTTTTAGAGCAGATAAAAAACACAAAGAGTAAAGCAGTTAATGTAACTTCATTAGATGTGCAGTTAAAAAGGATGAAGAGAGGTATTGCCTTTTTGACTTTTGATTATGGCATTGACGGAGTCTCTATTGAAATAAGTAAATATGCCTTATGTTTTGAAAAATTATTAAAAGAGAAAAGAAGTGATAGTGAATTAGTGCCATTACATTTCATTGGTGGTGATTTCAATAAAAATGCGGATGCTGTAATAAAACCGCGTTGGAAACGCCTTCAAATTGAAGGAATAAATGGCTGGAGTAAATGGTTTGGTGGTGAAGTGTTTGCAAAGCTTTATTATGAAGAGATGCCTGAAGGTTCGGAAGTTTCAGATGAAACAGCTAGGGAAGTTTGGACTCAAGCGTGTAATTTTGCGGAAAAGTTGGGTGATTATATAGCTGCAAACGAGATTGGGCTTTTATTTCCTGTAAATATTTTTTCAAATCCTGGTAATTTTGCATTAACCTTAGCGGGTATTTTTGTATCGGAAATGCTGGAATTGAATGTATTTAATTCTAATCATGATTTCTACTGGGAAGGAGGAATGCCCGCAGTGGAACGGTCTCTAGATGATGAGCCTGGTCCCAGAGATCATTTCTTTAAAAATTGTGATAATAAAGCTTTTTTCAATGTTTTTAGAAAAATTTATCCTTGGAACGGAGCAAAATGGGCTCAAGTTAACATAAATACTCAACAGTCTGAAGTTTTAGCTGAAAAGTTTGGCTTTGCCAAAGAGTGTCTATTTGAATTGTCTACAAGTGTGAGTGATGAATTTTTTAAAGAGTATAATCGGGATGATGTAAAAACAGTTAGGAAGTCCATGGGGTATATTCTTTCTGGTGGTCATCCTGTTATAAAGCCTGTTAATATTGATGAGCATTTGAACGGTTTGTCCGAATGGATGAAACACCAGAAGCCTGTAGTATGTGGCTCTGAAAAGGGATTAACTTTAGATCCTGCAGATAATAATGTTATTTATTGTCTGCAGCCTACGAGAATTATTGCACGAAAAAGAATTGAAAAGGATATTTCTCTATTTGCCGCATTACTGGAATTTCCAAAATTTAAAAAAGAATTTTTAAATTCTGAAAAACAACTGGTTCTTCACATAACAGGTCCAGTTCCGATTGAACATGAGGAAGATACAAAAAGAGTTTTAAATGCGTATAAGAAGTTGATTGTATCATTGCCGGCGGATGTCGCAAGTCGAATTTTTATTGCTTTTTCTGTAGGAACGGAATATCATTCGTCTTTTGAAAGTGCAGGTTTGACACGCCTTCATATTGAAGACATATACAGGCTTGCAGATATAATTTTATTTCCAAGTGAAACAGAGGGACGAGGTCTTCCTATAATAGAATCCTGCGCCTGCGGTATTCCTATTGTGTGCAGCAGGTATTATCCGGAGGATGTATTTGAAGAAGTTACCGGAGAACATCTATCCGAAGAATTGCGTATTCAATATATACTCTTTCCTGAATCTGAATTTTCGGAAGATATGCTAAATATTGTTTCTTCTATCCTTTTAAAAGAAAATACAAATGAATTAAAAAAACTTATTCAGCATAATAAAAAAGCTGTTTATGAAAGGTATGGAACGGGAAGTTTAGTTAGAACATTTAACGATGTGTTTGAATATTTCAGTGAATCGTAGTAAATATATGACGATTTATGAAAAATTAGCTGTATAAAAACTTCATTTGTATAGATAGTTGATTAACCGATGTAAATTTTGTGATAAGATCAGCACTGCAGAATACACAATAGTATGGAAAAACATTTTTCTGGATTTTTTAATAACCTCATATAAAAATGTTGATTTTACTCGTAATAACTTTTCATCCTATAAATAGAAATAGATGATAAAGTGTGATAGAAAGAGTTTTATTATTTAAGCTATCAGGCAGAAATTAAGAGTAATTAAGTTTTATTATTTAAGCTTAAAAGAATCGTGAGAAGAATTTCTCTTCAAAGTGAAACTTCAGAAGATACAATTAACCCCTCCTGAAGCGGAGGGGGTGGTTAGTTGGTCTTTTTAATTTAGTGTTTGTTTTACAATTTCTCTGGCTTCATCCTGTATTTGTTTCAGATGTTCTTTACCTTTAAAACTTTCAGCATAGATTTTGTATATATCTTCTGTTCCTGAAGGCCTTGCTGCAAACCAGCCAAATTCTGTTACAATTTTAATTCCTCCGATCGGAGCTCCATTTGCAGGGGCTTTAGTTAAAACTGCAATTATTTTATCACCGGCGAGCGTGTCGGATTTTATTTGTTCCGGAGATAAATTTTTCAGTTTACTTTTTTCTTCAGGGGTTGCAGGAGCGTCAAGCCTTTCATATACAGGTTCGCCGAATTTATCTGTCAGCTCTTTATATAATTCGCCGGGATCTTTACCGGTTACAGCAAGTATTTCACAGGACAGCAGGCTTAGGATAATCCCATCTTTGTCTGTAGTCCAGACTGTACCGTCTTTTCTGAGGAAGGAAGCACCTGCACTCTCTTCTCCGCCAAACCCCATGCTGCCGTCGACAAGTCCATTTACAAACCATTTAAAACCGACTGGAACTTCAGCTAATTTTCTATCAAGGTCATTTGCAACTTTATCAATAATAGATGAGCTGACAAGAGTTTTTCCTACAGCAGCGTGTGACGGCCAATTTTTTCTATGAGAGAAAAGGTATTTGATTGCAACTGCAAGGTAGTGGTTTGGATTTAAAAGCCCTGAATGTTTTGTTACAATACCGTGTCTGTCAAAATCTGGGTCATTCCCGAAAGCGATATCAAAGTCATTTTTTAATTCAATCAATCCTGCCATTGCATAAGGCGAAGAGCAGTCCATTCGGATTTTTCCATCATGATCAAGGCACATAAAAGAGAATGTAGGATCAAAGAAAGTATTTCTGAATGTCATAGGTATATTATATTTTTCAGAAATTGCTTTCCAGAAGTCAAGTCCAGAACCACCTAAAGCATCGGCACAGATTTTTATTCCTGCTTGACTTATAGCCTCCATATCAATGACATTTTTTAAATCATCTACATAAGGAGTAATATAGTCATATTCTTCGACATTTACCGAAGATATTGCCTCATCAAAAGTTCCTGCTTCAACTTCATGAAGGTCATTCTGCAGAATCTCATTTGCACGGTCAGCAATCCAGGATGTGATTTCAGTATCAGCTGGACCTCCGTTTGGCGGATTATACTTGAATCCTCCGTTTGTAGGAGGATTATGTGACGGGGTTATAACAACTCCATCTGCAAGAGCTTCTCTCTTGTTTTTATTATAAGTCAAAATTGCATGAGAGATAACCGGAGTAGGGGTGAATCCGTTATTTACGGCTATTTTTATGTTTACATCATTTGCTGCAAAAACAGAGATAGCAGTTTTTTCAGCAGGAATAGAAAGAGCGTGAGTATCTTTCCCAATAAATAGCGGACCCGTAATGTTATTCATTTTTCTATAATCACAAATTGCTTGTGAAATAGCTAGAATATGCTCTTCTGTAAAACTTTTATTTAATGATGAACCACGGTGTCCGGAAGTTCCGAATGATACTTTTTCTGTTGAATTTTCGACATTAGGAACGGATTCATAGTAGAGAGAGATTAGCTCTGGAATATTTGGTAGATCTTCTTTCTTTACCGGTTGTCCGGCATTTGGGTTTTTTGCCATTTGATACCTCTTTTTTGTAATCTTTATTAATTGAATTATTTTATATCTAAAATTGGAAGTTCGTGGTTGATTGGGTCAACTGCTATTCCAATTTTATTATCAAGAACAAAATAGTAGCGGCCCGGAATGATTTTTCTTGAAACATATAAAGTCAAAGAACTTTTACCAGTATGAATATCCATACAGCTTTTCCCGGGCTTTGATTTAAAATCAGGAAAGAAAAGTGGAGTTACAACTTTAAGTTTTTTTGTTTTGCCGGAAGTGACCGGAATAATAAAAACTTTTGGTTTTTTTGATCCGAAAAAACGACCGTGTACTGTAATTTCGGAATCAGTCGCGACGGAAGATGTTTTTTGTCCATTAACGGTAAAGTAGTCAAATATAGGTGGGACCAGAAGATATGTTCCGGCAGAATCAAAAGATATTTGATCATTGATATTCATATATTTGACTTTTATATCACACTGTGCCGGCGATTGTATATTATTTTTGATCCATTGAGGATAGCCCTCTGCTTTAATTGCTTTTTTATCATACAGTCTGAACCGTTTAGTCCATACTGCCTGCGCCTCGGGTGCATTTACCGCAATAGGCAGAGCTTTCAATCCAGTTGTTTTATTAGGGAATATAACAGCTGAAAATTTAGGTTTTGACAGGAAAACGCCATCTAGTTCATTTAGTTCCGAAGCTTTTACACTGATAAGAGAACCGGCACTGATTATGTTATCCTGTACAAGTATTTTAATTTCTGTCTTTGTACTGCTTAGAGCACCGTCAGAAATACTGTATAAAAATGAATCAGTTCCGGAAAACCCATCATTTGGTTTGTAGACAAAAGACCCGTTATTGTTAAATGTTAAAGTCCCGTGTGTTGTATCTGTAAGTTTTGTTGCAGTAATTTTTGTATATCTGTTCGGATCAAAATCATTTTTCATTACGCCTGGGGCAGGGATATGTAGAGTTTGATTTTCAGAAGTTGCAAAAATATCACCATTTGCTACAGGTGCAAGGTTTGTTCCTGCTTCGTGAATCGCTATGTTGACAGTTGCTACATTGCTTTGAGAAAATTCATCACGCGCAGTGTAGGTAAAGCTGTCGGAACCGGTAAAGCCCCAATCCGGAGTATAAATGAAAGAGGATAGTTTTTTATCAAATTTAAAAGTGCCGTGTGCCGGGTGACTTGTAACAAAAAGAGTTAAAGTATTTCCGTCTTTATCCGTGTCATTTGACAAAGGTCCTGAATATCCCATATTTAAAGATATGTCTTCATTTATGTCATAATAATCATCAACAGCAACAGGAGGGTTGTTTGCTGCTGCTTCTTTAGAAACAAGAATGGTAACCTTCGCGTCATTTTCTGAAGAATTTTTTGTGTCTGAAATAGAATAGGTAAATGAATCCTTTCCAGAAAAATTATTTTTAGGAGTGTAGGTGAATGATCCGTTACTATTTAATGTGAGTTCTCCATATAATGGTTCTTTTGTGACAGTGGTGTATAGCGGATCGTTATCTTTATCAGAGTCATTTGCAATAAGCCCCGGTGGCGGAATGTCAAGTTGAGTATTTGGGGGTACGGAAAAGAAGTCATCAACAGCGATCGGGATTGAGTTGAATGAGCCAGGCGGTAGTATTTTAATTTTAACAGTTACCGGAGTTGTTTCAAAATTGTTATATTTAAGATAATAGGTAAACTTATCATCATCAAGTATGCCGTTAGTTGGTGAGTATTCAAATGAACCATCATGATTAAGATTTAGCGTGCCGTTTTCTGTTGTTTCACCTAGCTCAACTGTTACATTTAGAGCTGATGGAATAGTATCATTTAGAAGAAGCCCCGCCTCCGGTGCGATTTTCAGAAGGGTATTCATTTCAGTTTTGTAACTATCAGCAACAGGAAAAGGAGGAAGTTTTGATTTGTCCGAAATTACATTCAGAGTTACTTTTGTTTCCTGACTTTTTATAAATGAAGAACCGGCATTGAGTTCCACTTTATAGTACAAATAATCTTTTCCTGTGAAATTTTTTTCCGGAACATATAGAAGAGAGCCATCTGGCTGTATATGAGCTGTACCATGGGCAGGCGGTGTTTTTAATTTAACAGTAATATCTTTTTCTGCCCAGTTTTGGGGTATTGAGTCATTTTGAATTATACCTGGAGAGCATACCGTTAATGATTCATTTTTAAGAAGAAGATAAGAATCTTCCTTGGTAACCACTTTATTTGGGAGTGCTGGTAATATATCAATAATTACAAAACCTGGAGATGAAGTAATTTTCCCGTCAGTAGCTTTATATTTGAAGTAATCCTTTCCGGAAAAGTCATGTTGAGGCGTATAAACAAATGAACCGTCTGCACTAAGATTTAAAGAGCCGTGAACTGGATCAGTATCAACTAAAGCAGTAAGAGTATTACCTGCCATGACTTTATCATTCTCCAATACACCGGGGAGTTTTATCGTTAAAATTTTCCCGGTGCGTACACGATATAAGTCATTTACCGCTTCAGGTACCAGATCGGGGGGATTTACTTGAATTGTAACAGTTGAAGTTTCACTTTTTAATTCACCATCTGACGCTTTATAAGTAAATGAATCTTTTCCTGTGAAGTTTGTTTTCGGAGTGTATGAAAAAGAACCATCTTTCGCCAAATTAAGAGCTCCGTAGAGTGGTTTTGTCACAACTTCTGCTGTAATTGTTTTTCCCTCTTCATCCGTGTCATTTGCAAGGATTCCCGGTGCCGGCACAACAATACTGACATTCTGTTCCATAGAGTATATATCATCGACTGAAATAGGTGGTGTGTTAGGTGGTGGTGTTACCAATATGGAAACAGTTGATGTTTTGCTTTCCAGAGTTCCATTTGAAACTTTATAAGTGAAAAAATCATTTCCGACAAAATCTTTAATAGGAGTATACGAAAATGAACCGTCAGCATTAAAAATCAGTGATCCATTTCCAGGATTGGTTAATTTTATGCAAGTCAAAGATTTTCCGTTTAAATCATAATCATTTGCAAGCACTCCGGGTGCATTAATTACAAGAATCAGATTTTTTTGAATTGAGTAAGAATCATTAACCGCAACTGGAGGATTATCTTCAGCCGTCAGATTGAAATTCAAACACAATGAAAATATAAAAAATAAACTGAAGAAGACAGTTTTCATAAAAAATACTCCTAGAAAAATAAAGATACAATACAATATTTAGTAATATTACCGATTCTTAAAAAAAATCAACCTGTCTGTTAATAATTATGATATTCTCTAATTTCCGCTTGTCAAAATGATATTTAAGTATATATTCAGGATTTTGTAAGCGATGAGAATATACAGCATGTAAATAGGGAATAATAAATATATCAGAACAGATTAATTTTACTGACATAAAAGTTGATGGAATGAATTTTGGGATGGCAAAAAGTTGGGATTAAAAATATATGAAGAATTATTATCCGGGTGATATTTATGATACACCACCTGAGAAACTTGGAAAAAAGGTTTTTTTCAGGTTTAATTTTTACAGGAGGATAATGCGTGTAGTCTTTGAAACGCGTAGGAAAGTTTTAAATAACAAATATGATGACAGTGAATGGAATGAGTCATCTTATGATATGTTACGCTGTTTTGAAGATTCTGGAATACCCTGCCATTTCAGAGGAATGAATAATATAAATTCATCCAACGGTGCAACTGTCTTTATCGGCAATCATATGAGTACAGCTGAAACTTTTCTGCTGCCATCTATAATTCTGCCAAGAAAAAAAATAACTTTTATCGTTAAAAAAGATTTAATGGATTATCCTGTATTTGGTCCTATTATGAGAAGTCGCAGCCCAATTGCTGTAGGGCGAAAAAACTCAAAAGAGGATTTTGTAGCTGTAATGACTGCAGGAATCGAAAAGCTTAAAGCTGGAATTTCATTGGTTATTTTCCCTCAGTCAACTAGAATGGAGAATTTTAGTCCCAGACATTTTAATTCAATAGGAATAAAACTTGCAAAAAAAGCTGGTGTGCCTGTTATCCCATTTGCTCTTCGAACAGACTGTTGGGGCAATGGTGCTCTCTTAAAGGATTTTGGTCCTGTTCGAACAGATAGAGATGTCTATATCGAATTTGCTTCACCGTTTAAAATTACAGGAAATGGGAAAGAGGATCATTCTCAAGTGATTGATTTTATTAAAAGCAGACTTACTGAATGGGATTGCAGCATTGTTGAGTGATTTTTTTACAAGATATAATCATGGTTCAGGTATTTTATGAGAATAATTCAGATTTCAGATATACATGCTTGCACTGCTCCGGATAACTTTTCAGCATTTTTTGATAAAAGAATTGTCGGATTGTTCAATTACTTGTTCCGTCGTCGTTTTCAGCATAAACTTGAATATTTGGATCGGTGCATTGAATTTCTTTTAAATGACCCTCCTGATGTAATTGTTTGTACAGGAGATTTATCAAGTACTTCTCAGCCGGCTGAATTTGAAATTGTCAGAAATATTCTTAAACCAATTCTTAAACTTGACGGAGTAAAATTTTTATGTGTACCCGGAAACCATGATGTGTATGTGAAGGATCCCAAATGTTTGGAGGCATTGCATGAAACAATGCAGATTCTTAACAGTGATAATATATCAAATAAAGATATGCCGAAAATAATTAGGGTAGGTTTTCTTGAGTTTATGCTCTGCAATGAATGTAAACCAACTAATATTTTTCTTTCTACCGGAAAAATGAATGAACAAACTGTTGATTTTATTGAAGAGTGGGTGAATAACGATAATAATGCAATAAAGGTTTTAGTAGGTCATTTCCCGCTAAAATATAAATATGGACTAGGAGGGGCCAGACACCGTTTGTATGGTCATAAAAAAGTAGCCAAATTTCTTAATGAAAAAAAATTAGCACTATCTCTTTGCGGTCATATTCATACCGGATATTCTGAAGTTGATAAAAAAGGATATGGAGAAATTTGTGCCGGTTCTTTGACTCGATTCGGGAGCATTGCGGAGATTGTAATAAATGAATCATCCGGAGAATTCAGCCATAAATTCATTAAACTTTAGAAATATAAAACTTTAGAGTTTAGGATTTTTTCTTTATTGTATTTGAACATTGCGCCTGTTGAATTATTTTAGAGGCGTAAAGGAAGCTTTTTGACAGAATTTTAATTTTATTATGGAGAAGTAATGCCAGAGATTGAGTTTATAAGAAATTTTTCGATTATTGCACATATTGACCACGGAAAGTCAACATTAGCCGACAGACTTATGGAATTAACTAAGACTGTTGAACTGCGTGATGCTCAGAATCAGCTGCTTGATGATATGGACCTTGAACGGGAACGCGGGATAACTATCAAATCTCATCCTGTCAGAATGGTCTATAATGCTGATAACGGAAATGAATTGCAGTTGAATCTTATTGATACACCGGGACATGTCGATTTTTCTTATGAAGTAAGCAGAGCTTTAACTGCATGCGAAGGTGCTTTGCTCGTAATTGATGCAACTCAGGGGGTTCAGGCTCAGACCGTGGCTAATGTGAATTTAGCTATTTCTCAGGACTTGACAATTATTCCGGTAATAAATAAAATTGATATGCCTGCCGCTGATACTGATATGTGCCTGGAGCAGATGGAGGAGATTCTGGCAATTCCCCGTGAAGAAGCACTCTTAATTAGTGCTAAAGAAGGAATAGGCATTAAGGAGGTTCTGGAAGCTGTCGTTTTGAGAATCCCAGCTCCGAAGTCATTACAAGACGGTACTCTTTCTGCATTGATCTTTGATTCCACATACAATGCGTTTCGAGGCGTGGTAAGTTATGTCAGAGTATTTGAAGGTGAATTAAAACGGGGAACTAAAATCCGCTTAATGAGCAATAAAATTGAATCTGAAGTAAAAGAAGTTGGCTGTTTTGATCCAAATATGACTCCTGTTGACACTTTGCGTGCCGGCTCGGTTGGATATGTTATTCCAAACTTGAAATCACCTACTGATACGAAAATTGGTGATACAATGACTGCAGCATCAAAGCCGCGCTCTCAGCCTCTGCCTGGTTTTCAGGAAGTTAACCCAATGGTTTTCAGTGGTATTTATCCTATTGATACTGCAGATTATGACCAGTTGAAAATGAGTATGGCAAAACTTCAGCTTAATGATGCGGCATTTACTTATCAGGCTGAAACTTCTGCCGCTTTAGGCTTTGGATTCAGATGTGGTTTCCTTGGTCTTCTTCATATGGAAATAATACAGGAACGCCTGCGCCGTGAATATGATATGGATATTATTGCAACTTATCCAAGTGTTATTTATCATGTTTACCTGAAAAATGGAGAAATGATAAAAGTGGATAACCCAGTACATATGCCGGAAGTTACAAAAATTGATCGGATTGAAGAACCTATTATCAAAGCAAGCATAATGACTCCAAATGAATACATCGGTGATATTATGAATTTACTGATGTCAAAACGGGGTATTTGTACAGGTACTGATTCCGTAGATGTCAAACATGTTATAATTACAGCTGAACTTCCAATGCATGAAATTCTTATTGATTTTCATGATAAATTAAAATCAATAACACGCGGATTTGGAAGTATGGATTATGAATTAGCAGGTTATAGAGCCGATAAACTTGTTAAACTTGATATGCTTGTAAATAGCGAACCGGTTGATGCATTCTCTTCTATTGTACATATTGATCACGCAGCTTATCGCGGAAGACGCCTCGCCGAAAAATTAAAAGAAGTTATTCCTCAGCAACTTTTTCAAATAGCAATTCAGGCTTCTGTCGGTGGTAAGATTATTGCACGAGAAACTATTAGACAACTTCGAAAAAATGTACTTGCAAAGTGTTATGGTGGAGATATTACGAGAAAACGAAAATTACTAGAAAAACAGAAGGCAGGGAAAAAGCGTATGAAGCAGGTTGGGAAAGTTAATATTCCACAGGAAGCATTTGTCGCTGTCTTGAAATCATGATACTCTATTTTTTTAATTGAAAAAAATAAAAAGTATGTTATTATAATCAACCTTTGAGGAGAATGTAAATAATTTAGCTGAAGATGTTTGATTTTACTGGTTCTGTCTTTAGATAGTGATTATGAGGTGATATAGTATGTTGAAAAAATGCAGATTGGTTTTTTTGGGACCGCCCGGCGCAGGGAAGGGGACCATTGCCAAAATTATTTCTGAAAAAACAGATATTGTTCATATATCAACAGGTGATATTTTAAGAAATGCAATAAGAAAAAATACCCAACTTGGTATTAAAGCACGCAGTTTTGTTGAGGCGGGTAACCTTGTGCCTGATGATATTGTTGCAGATATGGTTGGGAAGCGTCTGTTGGCAAATGATTGCATTCACGGTTTTATTCTTGATGGTTTTCCGCGTACATTACCGCAGGCTGAAATGATGAAGATAAAACTTGAAAAATTGAAAGTTTCTCTTGATATTGTAATATTTTTTGATACGGATAGAGAGTTGATCCTCAAACGCCTCTCCTCTAGAATTGTTTGCAGAGGTTGCGGAGCAACTTATAATAAATTATATATGCCTCCTAAAGTCGAGGGCGTATGCGATGAATGCGGGGGGGAACTATATCAGAGAAAAGATGATTCTCCGGAAACAGCGGAAGAACGATTGGCTGTCTATGAGGTGCAAACTGCACCTTTAATCAAGTTTTATGAGAATGAAAATTTATTGCTGAAAATTGATAGTAATGGTGACAGAAACAGCATTGTGAAAAATTTAATGAAGGAACTAGATTGAGAAGGCAGAAAAAAAACTTTATAATTCATTCTCCGGAAGAAATTGAAGGCATTCGTAAAGCTGCACAGATTGCTGCAACTGTTAAAAATCGCCTCGCTTCTATGATTCGTCCCGGTATGAATACTCTTGAAATTGATGAACTTTGCGGAGTTTTAATTGCATCATTAGGTGCTGTAAGTGCATTTAAGGGATATCGAGGATATCCAGGTGTGTTATGTGTTTCCGTCAATGATGAAGTCGTTCACGGTATTGGTTCAAAGAATAAAATAATTGATGTTGGAGATGTGGTAAGCTTGGACATCGGTGTTAATTTTAACGGATATATTGGTGATAATGCGACTACTGTATGTATTGGCGGTACCAAAACTGAAAGCATTTCCCGTTTGATGGAAGGAACTGAGAATTCTTTAGAGGCTGGAATTAAAGCAGCTCTTCCCGGAAATAGTATTAGAGATATCAGTGCAGCTGTTGAAAAAGTTGCAAAACAATATTCGTTGAGTATTGTAAGAGAATATGTAGGGCACGGTTGTGGTGTAGAATTGCATGAGCCACCGGAAATACCTAATTATGTGAGCAGATTTAAAGGCCCCGTTCTGCGAAAAGGCATGGTGTTGGCAATCGAACCAATGCTTAATTTAGGTCAAAGAAATGTAAAAACAGAGTCGGACGGATGGACCGTGCGCACTTGCGATGGTAGTTTATCGGCTCACTATGAGCATATGATATTAATAACAGATTCAACCCCGGAGATTTTAACGTGGCAAAAGATGTAATCACTGTAGAAGGTACTGTAAGGGAACTCCTTCCAAACACAATGTTTAAAGTGGAACTTGAAAATGAGCATGTGGTATTAGCACATATCAGCGGAAAAATGCGATTGAATTTTATTCGTATTCTCCCTGGTGACACAGTTGTGATGGAAATGTCTCCTTATGATTTGGACAAAGCTAGAATTATTTACAGAAAAAAATAAGCTCTCAATATTTACATGCATAATGAAGATATTGTAGAACAACATGTTTCAGATCCCGACTTGGAAAAATTTGAAGGATGCTGTGATGGTATAAATCCGGAGGATGGGGCAGAAGGTAATAGCCGTTTGTTCTTTGCTGCCGGCTTTATCATGCTATCTGTTATTCTTTCGCCATTTGCTTCACAGGCATTATTGGCTCTGGATTCTTTAATAAAATTCCCTATGATTATAAAGGTTTTATTTGGAGCCTTGTTCCTTCAGGGGATGTTTGTTTTAGGTATTGTTCTCTCTTTTCTTGTAATACCGAATAAGAACTCAAACTGGAAAGAACAGCTATATTTACATAATTGGAAGCATAAGTATCTTGTAATAAGTCCCCTAGGCGCTGTTGTTATCTTTTTGCCATTAATGGGTGTTTCTTACATTTCCATGGTATTAACTAACTATTTAAAGAAAATTTTAGGAAGTGAATGGAGCTTTATATTTGGCCCGAAATTCAAAATCCAACAATATTTTCTTACTATGGAATGGAGATATTTTTTGATTTTTGTCATTGCTGCTGTTATCGTTGCTCCGGTTGTTGAAGAAATTGCATTTAGAAATTTGATTTTTCGAACCTTGAATACAAAATTAGGAATCGGTGCTTCTGTCTTCCTAACATCTTTTATATTTGCGGCAGTGCATTTGAATATAGAAAATATTCCGTCAATATTCCTTTTAGGTGTAACTTTTCAATTACTGTATATTCGTTATAAAAGTGTCTATCCTTCAATAATTTTTCACTTAACCTTTAATGGTATATCGATGCTGTTTCTGACCATAGTAAAATTTTTTGGCCCAAGATACTTCCATTTAATTAGTTAGTTAAGTTTTTGTATCACAATGAAAAACAAATATATCGTACACGAATTTCAGAAACAAAATTTAGAGAGATAATTCGTTACTTTGCATTGGATATTGAGGCAAATAAAATTCCTGAGATTACCTCTGTAAGTAGACCATGTATCAATAGTATTTTGAAAGCTGTATGATAGCGTATTGCTGAGTTTTGTGAAGCAGATACTCCTTTTGATACAGGTAAATAGAAATTAATGAATGCTTCTTTGATGCTAGAAAAGTACAAATTTAAGCCTAATTATAGAGATGAAAATTTGTATCAATTATTGTTGAAAATAATAAGAAAAAACCCGATTAAAGTATCTTAAACCAAATTTTTTATTTATATCTAGGATGATTTCTATTATTTAAAAATTACTTTTATGAAATAGATATTACTTAATTTTGCAGTGAATAAAATTACTTAAAAAATAAAATATGAAATAGAAAATTTTAAAACTTATGCTAATTTATACTAAGATATTTTATTAGTTGTTTTTTTGAATTAATTTAAGTACTTTTACGAGGTATTATGCGTATTGCTATATATTCTGATGTTCACGGAAATTATCCTGCTTTAAAAGCTTTTATGAAACATTCTGTGGAAAAAAATGTGAACTGTTATGAGTTTTTGGGAGATGCTGTAAACTATGGCGGTAAACCCCAGGAATGTCTCGATGAAATAATAAAACTTGGTCTAATCGGTCATATAAAGGGTGTTGATATAGATACAGATCCTGCTTCTTTTGATTTGGAGTTTATCGAAGAAGTTTATGCATCTAAACTGCAGGGAAAAATCCTCTTAGGAAATAATGATGCAGCTTGTTGCCACCTCGAAGATCCCGATTACTTTTCAACTGCTGCAAGAGAGTCAGCTTTGATTACTAGAGATAACCTTCTTTCAGAGTGGCATAAGGCTTTTTTAAGGGAACGCCCTATGGAAGCACCTATGAATATCTGCAATGAAGAAGTCAATTTGGATAATCCGGATAAAGTAATTCCTGTACGATATAATCATAGTGCACCGGGAAACCTTTCTCTTGGTGAATGGCACTATGTTAAACCTGAAACTAATATCGAACATATTGAAAGTTACTTTGATTCATTCGATGAAAGAATTGTTTTTGTAGGTCATAGTCATATCCCATGTGCATTTGTTAAAGTTAATAAAAATATTATGCCTGTTTCTTTCCCTATGCCTACTAAAAATTATGATAAAGCTATCGTTAATGTCGGCGCAATTGGACAGCCACGGTATGGCCATAAACAGGGAGCATATGTGATTGTTGATTCCATTACTAAAACAATTGAACTTGAATGGTTCGATTATGATATCCAGGAAGCGGTTTCAGATATTATTCAGGCTAAATTGCCAATCCAGAATGCACAAAGACTTAAGCATGGGCGTGTAATTAAACCTCCAAAACTTGTCAAAAAAACTGAGACACAAATATAGTTTTTTAATGTATAAGCAATATAACATTTCGGAATACCTCAATAAGAGTGCTGACTCTTTTTCTGATAAAAATGCAATATTTTTTAGAGATAAATCAATCACTTTTAATGAGCTGAATCGATTATCTGACTATTACGCACTGGAATTAAAAAAGTATGGATTAAAAAAAGGAAGCGGTATCTTACTTATGCTCCGTCCTGGAATTGAGTTTGTCGCTGTTGTTTTTGGGATCTTTAAGGCTGGTGCTTTACCTGTTTTGATTGACCCTGGTATGGGACGAAAAAATATGCTTAATTGTATAAAAAAAACCCAACCTCAAGCTTTAATTGGTATTCCTTTAGCACATTTTGTAAGATATATTTCCCCTTCATCCTTTAACAGTATCGAATCTTATTTTTCCGTAGGAAAACCTTTTCCGGGAACAAAACTGTTGATGAATGCTCATGATTTTTTTGATGAATATTCAAATAAAATGATCAGATGTGACATAGAACAATGCGAATATAGCGATCCTGCAGCTATTGTTTTTACAACAGGTAGTACTGGTCCTCCTAAAGGGGTTGTATACACTCATGGAATCTATATTAAACAGATGGAACTGATTTCAGAGGTTTATAATGCCGGACCTGATATGTTTGATATGCCGGCTTTTCCTCTTTTTGCATTATTCAGCGCAGCAATGGGAATGCCTTGCGTTATCCCGGATATGAATCCTTCTTTACCAGCTCAAGTCGATCCTAATATCATTATTAATACTATAAAAAAATATAATGTCTCTTTCTCCTTTGCTTCTCCTGCTTTATGGCTTAAAGTATGCTCTTTCTGTAAAAAAAATGAAATTACTTTACCATCTCTTAAAAAAATATTAATGGCTGGAGCTCCCGTTTCTCCTCAATTGCATGAGCTTATTTTATCCATCGCTCCTAATGCGGAAACAATGGTGCCATACGGAGCTACAGAAGCGTTACCTGCAGCAAATATGACTGGTGGAGAATTGACTGATACTATAGCGGAAAAGATGAAAAACGGGCAGGGGTATTGTGTGGGGAAACCTATAAATTCTATTAGTATATATATTATAAAACCCGAAGAAACCGAATTGAAAGAATGGAATGATGTAACATTGCTTCCCACCGGGGAGACCGGTGAGATTGTTATTGAAGGAGATATTGTAACACCTGAATATTTTAATCTTCCTGAAATTACAGCATTGTCCAAAATACGGAAAGGTAAAAAAATTCTTCATAGAATGGGGGATATGGGGTATTTTGATGAGTCGGGCTATTTGTGGTTTAAAGGAAGAAAAACTCATCGTGTTTTCACTTCCAATGGAATACTGTATCCTGTATGTTGTGAATCTATTTTTAACCAACACCCTCAGGTCAGGCGTTCTGCTCTAATTGGAATAGGTGAATGCAATAATCAGGTGCCGGTTATCATTATAGAACCAGAAGACGGTTTTTTGCCTTCAAAAAATTCTGAACGGAAGAAATTTATTTCCGAGTTGATGGAGTTCGCAGGTAAATATGAATTTACATCAGAAATAAAAAAAATACTTTTTTATACTCCATTTCCAGTTGATATACGGCATAATGCGAAAATTTTCCGTGAAAAACTGAAAGTTTGGGCTATGAAATATAAAAAATATATTGAAGAGTAGATAAAGTGTAACATTTGAGGTTGATTATTCTTAAAATTTTAAATTCAAAGGATCTGTATGAAAACAAAGATTATTAAAACCTCTTTATATCTGTCAACTGCCGGACTGCCTTTTCTGCTTAATGCTGCAGATTCACGTCTAAAGAGTTCGATACATCCAAATATTGTATTTATTTTAGCTGACGATATGGGAATTGGCGATGTAAGTGCCTTGAATCCTGATGGAAAAATAAAAACTGAAAATATTGATGGACTCGTTCTTAACGGAATGACTTTTACTGATGCTCATACTAGTTCCTCAGTCTGTACTCCAAGCCGTTATGGTATTATCACTGGCCGCTACTCCTGGCGTAGTAATTTTAAAGGACGGGTATTAGGCGGTTATTCTCCGTGTATTATTCCTGAAAATCGTGAAACTATAGCATCTATGTTGAAAAAAAAGGATTATGATACTGCAATTATAGGTAAATGGCATTTAGGATTGACTTTTCAGAAGAAAGACGGTTCTGTTATAAATGAATTAAAACCCGGCAGGGAAGTTGAAAAGGATATTGACTTCAGTAAACCGGTTAAACTTGGACCTAATGATTTGGGCTTCGATTTTTTCTTCGGAATTTCTGGTTCATGGAATATGCCGCCGTTCGCTTTTTTCAAAAATAGAAAACTTCAGTACTCTAAACTTATTCACCATTCGGGACCTATTGCCCCAATTCCTGAAGAACTTAAAAAGGCAAGAAAAGCAAATTTATCAAAAAAAGAACTAAAAAAAATAAAACGGAAATACCCGAAAATTGTATGGGATAAAGGCTTTCAGGATATAAAAATTAAACCTCAGGATGCTATGCCGGCTTTTAAAAATGAAGCCATTAAGTTTTTGAATTCCAGAAAAAATAATACTAAACCCTTTTTCCTTTATCTGCCTCTTTCTGCTCCTCATTGTCCAATTGTTCCAAATAAACAATTTATCGGTAAGAGCGGCGCAGGCCTTTATGGCGATTTTGTCCTTGAAGTAGATGACTTTGTCGGTGCTGTTGTTGAATCTTTAAAAGAAAATGGTTTATATAATAATACAATTTTGATTTTTAGCGCTGATAATGGGTATTCAAAAAAAGGATTCCCTGATTTTCAGAAAGAAAAATATCACCATAATCCATCTTCTATCTATGCCGGATGTAAGGCACGAATGACAGAAGGTGGACATAGGGTTCCTTTTATTGTTGTATGGCCTTCTGTCGTTAAAAAAGGCAGTGTATGTAAGGATTTGGTTTCTCTCCTTGATATATATGCTACCTCTGCAGAAATTGTCGGTGAAAAAATTCCTTCAGATGCAGCAGAGGACAGTATATCTTTTTTACCTGATTTATTGGGAAAAGGCCATTCCCAAAGAAAAGAAATTGCACATCAGGATTTTGCCGGATATTTAGGAGTCAGACATTTCTTCTGGAAATTAATTCTACCATCTAATCCAATCTATTATCAACTTTACAATTTGGAAAATGATATTTCAGAACAGCATAATTTATTTAAAGAAAAACCGGAAAAAGTGAATGAATTAAAAAAAGTTTTAAAGAAAATGATAGAAGATGGAAGAAGTACTCCCGGACCTAAACTGAAAAATGATACATATAATAACTGGAAACAGATTTACTGGATGCAGAATACTTCAGGACAGTAACATAAATTATGAGAGGTTTTATGAATAGTGATATTAAAAAAATATTGGAAGATAATAAAAAATGGGCCGGTGGTATGAAAAAAGTTGAACCTGAATTTTTTTCAAAACTGGCTGAACAACAGAATCCTAAATTTTTATGGATTGGCTGTGCTGACAGCAGAGTCCCGGCAAATGAAATTATAGGGAAACAGCCGGGCGAGGTCTTTGTTCACAGAAATATTGCCAATGTTGTGGTGCATTCCGATTTAAATTGTCTTTCTGTTATTCAGTATGCTGTCGAAGTTTTAAAAGTCGAACACATTATTCTTTGCGGTCATTACGGATGCGGAGGAATTGCAGCTGCAATGGGTGATGAAGAATTTGGATTAATTGATAACTGGCTTAGACATATTAAAGATATTTACCGTTTTCATAAACAAAAACTTGACGCTTTAAATTCGCATGAGGAACGAGTCCGTTTAATGTGTGAGTTGAATGTTATCGAACAAGTTGAAAATATTTGTAATACAACAGTTTTTCATAATGCTGAAAAACGCAGTCAGAAATTAGAAATTCACGGTATGATTTACAGCCTGGAGGATGGTATTTTAAAAAATATAATCAATAGAACAATATAGATATTTAATTTAATATTTTTAAAAAATTATTTGCTCAATTTAAATATTATAGTAAATTATAAGTCCGAAGTACTTTTCGGGGTGTGGCGCAGTCTGGCCAGCGCGCTTCGTTCGGGACGAAGAAGTCGGAGGTTCGAATCCTCTCACCCCGACCATATAAAAATATCACTATTCAGAGGATGAGAACCTCACAGGAGGTTTGTTACCCGAGCGAACGAATGTGAGCGACGGTTCCGCGCAGCGGAAAATCCTCTCA
>Ga0256913_10000025_pt1 | contig 59885 bp, 57 predicted proteins | sample Axial_MatmetaG_FD_185970 | JGI IMG/M metagenome (GOLD analysis project Ga0256913, IMG submission 185970) | Deep-sea worm associated microbial mat communities from Axial Seamount, Juan de Fuca Ridge, Pacific Ocean - Axial_Mat | ecosystem: Environmental > Aquatic > Marine > Oceanic > Microbial... | reverse complement strand
TTGTGAGTTGATTATTAGAACAATTTAAATCTTTTAAATTTGTTAAATTTTCTAACCCATTTAAATTTGTGAGTTGATTATTAGAACAATTTAAATATTCTAAATTTACCAATTTTTCTATACCATTTAAATCTTTTAAATTATTATATGAACAATCAATTTCTCTAATTTTATTCCATTCATTTTCATCTGGATAATTATTTCTTAACCAAAATAAAAATGAATTTTCTTTTTCTTTATTGATATTACCTTTATATAAATCATTGACAGTCAGATTATTATATTGTTCAAAATTAATATATTTTAAATATTTTAATAAATTAAAAGCTGATTTTCTATTAATTAATCTTTTAATATTATTATCAATATCAATAACTAAATAACCATTATCATATATTTTATTTCCTTCAATTTCAATATTTTCTGGATTTAAAGTTACAATTTCACCTGTTTTAGTATTTAAATATTTAATTTCATCAATAATAAATTTTTCTTTTGAAAAATTTATTAAATTATTACCACGTTCTATATGACCTTTATTTTTTAATTTTTCACCAGCTTCTTTATATGTTGTTGATCTTAATTCATTTAAAAATTCATTAAATGTTTTCATATTTTATTTTTTATAAGTATATATAAAATATATATTTCGATTTTTGTGCACAATCATCAAATAAAATCTAAATTTAATTAACTTTTATTTGAATATTATCAGTTGTCATATTACCACCTGAATCAATTACTTTAATTGTAAATGTTGTTGTTTCATATACTTTTATTTTAAAACTTTTTTTAGTTGATTTAAATGTTGAATCTTTATTTGATGTCCATAAATATTTATAATCTTGCCATGTTCCTTTTGTTGCTGTTACATCTAATAATATATTATCGCCTATATTAGCTATATCAGGCAATGCTAATATATTTAATTCTATTTTATCTGGTGGTGTATTTCCTATACCAGGTGGACTTGATAATTTTTTTTGAAAATTATTAATAATACTTATTGTTGATGATATTGTTCCAATAGTAGTATTTATTATACCACAAACAGTTTTTATTGTATTTATTGTTTCATCTTTTTTATCACTTTCTAAAATATGTTCTAATATAGATAAATCATCAAAAAAAGGTAAAACTGATGTTAGTTTTGTTTTAAATGATTGTAAACTAGAAAAAATACTTTGTACTGCTGAAAAAGCAACAGGTAATCCAGAACCAATTGGCATTATTGTAGCAGATGCCCCAATTGTAACAGCAGCTGCGCCTATATCAACACCTAATTGAACAGCTGATTGAGAAATTTCTGTTGATTTTTGTTTTATAATATTTATACTTTGTTTAACTTTTTTCTTTTTTTTATCAATAAAATCTAATGTTGATTTTTCAATTTTTGATTTTGTTTCATTAACTACACCAGGAAATAATAATTTTCCTTTATCATCATATTGTATTTCACCATATACTGTTTTATATAAAACTTCATCACTTATGTCTTTTGCATTTGATTTATACATGTTATAAATTATTTGATAATTATCTATTGTTGGTATTTCAATAGTAGGATTTAAATTTAATATATTTTCACTTGTTTCATTTATTACATCTAATAAATCACTCATATTATTATTAAGTTTTTAATTATATATAAATTATATTAAGATTAAATCTTATTTTTTCTAAAATAAAGCTAGTTTCTTTTTATATATAAGATAAAATAAAATAAAATAATTATGAATCAAAGAAGTTCATTTGTATCATTAGCTGAAGAAATAGCAGCAATGAATAGAAATTCAGTAGAAATTGTAACAAAATTAAATAACATTGTAACATCTCAAGATTCATCAGTATCTATATCTTTAGTTGATAATAATGGTAATAAAACAAATTATTATATGCCAACTGTTGGTTATCTAAAAAAGGAAATAGATAAGATTAATTCTAATATAAAAAGATTAGCAGGTATTGAATCTTCTACTAATATTATAGATGGAAAATCTATAAGAAAAATTTATACTGTTGATATAAATAAAGAACCATATCCAATAAATGAATTAAATAAAGTAACAACATTTAAAACTGTTAATAATCATTTTTTTGAATCACTAATGAATCCATTATTAACAATAAATATTGATTTATCAGATAAGGTAACAAGTGATATAAATAAGATATTATCAAGACGATATATAATAAATTTTGAAAGAGATGATAATAAAAATTTAACCGATAATGGTCTAATTGCTTATAATATATTTATTGACAAATTTTTAAATAAAAATAATATTAATATCAATGATTTTATTGATTGGTATGATAATCAAACTATGGGATTAATTAAAGATATAGTTAAACCATATGATGAACAATTATTTGATTTAAGTGTTAATGAATCTAATTATCATGGTATATTTTCTGTTATTAAAACAGAAACAGATACAATAAATAAAAAAATGTGGTATCATTTAAATACATTAACATATTACACTAAAGAAGGATATGATAAATCTTTATCTATTGGTGATAATTTAATTTTAAATAAATTAAATTCTACATCTAGATGGAAAATAATAGAAATAAACACAGAATCATCAAATTATAGAGTTTCATTAGAAAGATTAGAAGGTTATGACCCTGTTCCTATAGGTGTTAATGTATTAAGTTATTATAGTAATATCCAATATAAAAAAAATGTAGATATTACTATTGGTTTTGATGAATTTTGTATAATTTTTATTAAACCAATAAATACTGATAATAATGTAATTTCAACAATTTGGTCAAAAGGTGTTTGTTTTAATACCAATGATTTAATGTTAGATACAGATAAAAGTACAAGATTATCTGATTATTATGTTCGTAATGTATATGATTATGGTATAATATTAAAAGATTTAGTAAAAAAAACAATACCTATTGAATATACTGAAAAACCAAATAAACCTATATTAAGTAAAAATAATTTTAAAGTTGTTCAAATTAATGGTCATTTAACTAATTCAAAAGATATTGATACATTAAATAAATTACATTCTAATAGTATATCAGTAAAATCAAAATTATCTGAATTAAATAAAGCAATATCAGATAAACAAAAAGAAATTAATACAATTTCATTAGTATCACCATCTGATGTTAATATATTACAAAATGAATTACAAAAATTAATTAATGAACAAAATAGTGAAACCATATCATTATCGACTATAATTTCACAAATTAATTCATTAAATTCTACCACATCTTCAGTGAATTCAAAATTTAGAGTTAGAGGTTTTTGGGAAATACCACAACCAACTATTAATAATATGACAGATCCTCAACATATTGTACAATTTAGAATTCAATATAGATATAAATCTAAATCTGGTGAAATAAATTCAACACATGGATTTGAATTAGATAAAACAGGAGGAGAAGTTGGGAATACATTAGGTATAGTTGTACCACCATTAGATTATACAAAAGATAATAAAAAACAAAGTTTAAATACTGGTGATATATCAATGGTATCTATAAATAATACCGATACAACAAACAAAAAAACAACAGCATATTTTTCAAATTGGATAAATATTTTAACCGATGTTAGAAAACGTTATTGGGATTCTGAAAAACATAAATGGTATTGGAAAATAGAAGATGTTGAAGATGCTGATACACCTAATATAAATCAATTAGATATACCTATTCAATCAAATGAAAAGGTTGAAATTAGAATAAAATCTATATCAGAAGCTGGTTGGCCTGATACAAAAATAGAATCTGATTGGAGTAATGTAATTGAAATTGAATTTCCAGATAATTTAAAAAATATTTTAAATGATAATGATACTATATTAAAACAAGCAAATCAAGATGAGGTATTTGTAAATTTAGATAATAATTTAAATTCTAGAGGAGTATATAAACATGTTCAAGATTCATTTTATGTTGATGGGTCATATTATGCACATATTGATAGAGATGTCAAATGTAGTATTAATATTGATAATAAAACAAATTTAAATTTATTTGATTATTTAATGTATTTAACAGATAAAATAAAAAAATTAGAAGATATAATTAATAAAACAAAAGGAGATATGGTAATAATTTTACATACTCCAGATAATGATATTATTGTTGAAAATAATAAAACATATAATCTAATAGTTGAATTAGAAGATTATGCAGAAAAATATGATACAACTAGAACATATTGGAATTCAATAGGAATAATTGATAATTATTATTTAGAAATTAAAAATTCATCTAATAATCCACTTAATTTATTTTCTAATAGAAAATATGAAAATACGTATGAAAATACATTTTTTAAATTTGAAAATAATAAAACACTAATTGTTGATTATAATAGTGACTTATATACACAACGAGATTATCAATGGATTTGGTTTAGTGATAATAGTGATGGTCAACCTATAAATAGTGGTGCATCATATTCTCAAACACCATTTGTATTAAAATCTAATAATTATAATTTAGGTTATTATGGCCAAACAGGCAATACATTTTATGGTAATATAATTACAGATGTAGAATGGGATGGTGATATTAGTTTACAACCTGAATTATTCACAACTATACATCCAAGAATATACAATACAATGGATATAGTTGAAGAATCAACTGATAAATTAAAAAAGATACCATCAAATACAACAGAAAATATATATTTTAATATATATTATAAATTAGATGGTAATCAACCAGAAAATAGTCAATATGTTGTACCAGTTGGAACAACACCAAATTCTGTTATACGTACAATTAAAGTATTTATTGAACCAAATAATTTAACTAGACCATTTGAATTTGAAGTTAGATTTACATTAAATCAATTTAAATCAGTATATACTATATAAAAAAAAAGATTAAATGAAAAGTTTTCAATTATTAAGAACAAATCCTTTATTAACAACAAATATAAAAATAGATATTGATACTAATTTAAAAATATATTTAAGTAGTATTAAATCTAATAGTACATTAAATAATGAAAATTATAAACATTTTTCAATTAATAGAGAATCATTAATTGAAAAAATGTTTCCAATGTTTTATAAATCACTACCCAAAGAACATGCATTTTTTGTTAAAAATGATGATGATGATGATGTAATATACAATGATTATAGTCACCAATTTGATGATATATATTTTAGTGGATCAAATTATATATCAGATAAATGGTATGAAGAAGAATTTGAATATTTTGCTCCTCTTTACATTAAAAAAAATAAATTACCGTCTGGTTTTATAATATTAAGAATTGATGACCCATCTGTGTATAGCAACACTAATGGTATATATGATTTAGATGTATTAAATAATAAAAATTTTAGAGAAGAAATTATAGATAAATGGAAATGTGTTTCATATTATGATATGACAGATAAAACAGATCTTGGTTATTGGTTAAATAATAATATTAATAATAATGATAGATTTCCAAATCAATCTTTTGATTTAAATATTAAAAATATATCATTACCTAGATGGTTTGGTATAGATTATAACACAGGTGTTTATACACAAAAAACAATGTATATTTCAAATGATTTAATGTTTGAACAACCACATTTTAAATTTGAAAAAATGATAACTGAAGGATTTAAAAAAAATTCACTAATATATCCACATATATTAAATTTTAATTTTTTATTTAATGATAATCCAGCAACTCCTGAAAAATTAAAAAAATATTCCATAAATAGATATATGGGATTTTATGTTGATAAATTTGAATTTGTTACTAATTTAACTAGTTATATTACACCAAAATTGAAAAATAATACAATTTTAATAAATAATATAATATCATCAGGTAATACCTATTTAAATTTAGAAAGATGTGATTATAATTTTAATGATAATGATATTAATTCTATTAATCCATTTATTGATGAAAATTGGGATGATAATAAAAATTATTTTATTTATATAAAAAATGATTTATATCAAGTTATTAGATTTATTGAAAATGATAAATATTATTATAAAATTTTAAGTGATACAATTCTAGATAATGATTGGAATCCATCAATAGTTTATAATAAAACCATTAATATTAATTATGATAAAGATCATGAATTTAGTTACTTAGAACCAATAGATAATAATTTTACAATAGACCCATATATTAATTGTAATAATCAAAATAAAGATATGTATGCTGATTTATATTTAATTAAAATAAATGATAAATATCATGTTATAAAAAACGGAAAAAATTTAGATAATAATAATTCATTAAAAGATAAATATTATTTACAATGTGATTATGCAATAACATCAAATTCTAATAAATTAGAAACATGGATTGGAGGTAAAACATCAAAATTTTTTAAATCAATAAATATTGAAAATGAAAACGAAAAACCATTAGTTTATTCAATATATAAAATAACTTTTACAGAAATTAAAGATTTTGATTTTAATAGAATTAATACAAAATTTTCTGATTTTGATTATGAACAATCAAATTATACAGAAATTAAAGAAGAAAAATTATATTCTGTTAATTATAAATCAAATACATATCCAAAACCATATAAAAAAGGGAAAAAGGGGAATATAGATCAAGATAAACCAATAGCTGTTTCATCAGAATATGTAGCTAGTAATGAATTATACGAAAATAATAATGGTAAAATATCAGATATTTGGAAAAAAAATCAATCAGTATGTAAATGGGGATTTCAAAATTCAATAAGTCATTCTGATTATTCATATAAATTAAATAATAATAAGAATATTGGGAATATTTTTAATAGAACAACTGATGTATTTAGTAATAAAGCTGATATTTATAAAAAAAACTTAGATTATTTTTATAGAATAGGGAATTTAATAGATTCTAATAATAATCCGATATATTATTTAAATCAAACTACTAATATTCAAACAGAATTTTTAAATGGTATAACAAATGGTTATTCTTTAAATGGTGGAGATGGTTTTAATATTGGTATATACTTTGAAAAAGATGTACCTAGTAATTTTAATTTTGATTATTTTGATTTTTTCTTTAATAATAAAATGTATAAAAAAAATAAAGAAAATATTATTATTGATACATATAAAAAATATTCAGAATTTTATGTAAATGAATATAATCAATGTGTGACATTATTTAAAGGTATTAAATTTATAATTAATGAATCTATTAAAATTAAAAGAAATACAATTAATGGTTTAATAGAAAAAATAACATCTGATAACAAAGGTTTATATGATAATTATAAATTTAGTATTATTTTAAATGATGTTTATTATTTACCAGGTTCTGGTAAACCATATAAGGTTAATGGTTTAGTTAACTATAATAATATTATTAATATTATTGATGATGGTATTCATATTATTTTAAATGATATTTATAAAAATATTTTAATAATTATTAATGTAAAAATAGAATTAAATATAAACAATAATGAAACTTTTAATTATGTGTCAATTTTCAATGAAAAAGATGGTTTATATGATAATTTAAATATTAGCGGGAATACAGCATCACCCAATTATAATAGTGATAAATTAACAGCATTAAATTTTATTAATGCAATAAATGATCCAAATAATAAATATGGTTTTGATAATTTTATAAAATATTATCATATAAAAAAAGAAGATAATATTACTATTATTGATGAAATATTTATAAATGATGATATTAATTATAAAACACCACCATTTATATTAACCATAGATAAACCAGATAAAATAAATTTAAAAAAAACATATGATGTTAAAATTAATAAAGACCCAAAATTGAATAAATTATTTAATAAAAGTATTAATAAATTTCATATACCAGATGAAGAAATATCTGTAGAATTTAAACAATCTTCTATAAATATAAATAAAACTATTTATAGATATTCAGGTTCTTATGAACCTATTTTTAAAGATATTAATTTATTTAAAAAAGCAATTTTTTGTTATACTGATTATAGTTCTGGTATAACATTAGAATCTGATTTTATTAATAAAGAAAGTATATCTTGTTTATCAATTAAAGATGATAATATATTACAAAAACAAATTAGATGGTTTGATACTGAATTAATATGTTCAATATTAAATAAAAATACTTATGTTTATAATAATTTACCTCAATTTAACAATAATCCACAACCATTTTTTACTGAATATTTGATTTTTAAAAATTTTGATTTTCATTTACCAATAAATTCAACAATTAATGGAATAACTTTATCAATTAACAGAAAAAGTCACACATTGGATGTATCATCTCCTAATAATAGATATATTAAAGATGATTCTGTTTTTTTTGTAAAAGATATTAATGATTATTTAAATATATCTGGTATGACAATAAATTCAGCACATACAGATAATTGGGAAACTAGTTATATAACTAAATTATATGGTGGTAATAATATTTTATGGGATTGGATAGATGGGTCAAGTTGGAATTCATCTATTGTAAATAGCAATAAATTTGGATTAGTAATTCGTTGTGAATTAAATAATAGTTTAAACAATGCACCAAATGTACCAACATATGATATATTTGGTGATATTAAATGTGTTAATATAAGAATAGATTATAGTTATAATAAAAAACATGAATATTTTGAAAATTCTATTTATTTTAATAAAAATCAAAAATTTGATGAAACTATAGATAACTTTGGTAATATTGATGAAATAATTTATTCTAAAGTAAATATAGATAATATAAATATTTTAAAAATGGACATAGCAAAATATTCAAAATTAGATCAATTTGGTTATAGTTATAATAATAGATTTATATTTAAATCTGATTGGGATAAAAATTATTATTTTAACACATTAAATTCTTTTACAGATGATGATATAAAATATACAGATCCAAATACAAAATTAATCTAAATCTGTTAATTGATATAAAGTTATTTTGTTTTTAATAGCATATGTTATTGTATCAATATTATTCATTGTTATTCTTAAAAATTCAATATGATTATCATAAATGTCTAATCTTTGTTCATAATATGATAAATCATGTTCAATTAAATATAATTTTTCTTTTCCTTGTAATTTAATTGGGTATTTTGTTAAATAAAATTCAGTTTTTAATTTTCTCATCTCTTTATAAATTGGTCTAAATTTATATAATTCAAGACTTATATATTTGAGTTCTTCTGTTAATATTTGTTTTTGACTTATGGTATCTGATTGTAAATTAATTACATCTTTTGATTCACATTTAATCCTTTTACTTAAATTATTTATTGTATTATTCCAATAATTTTCTCTTTTTTCTAATTCTACAACTAATTCCTTATTTGATTCTTCAATATTCATATGTTTTTTTTATTATTTTATATTCTTTTATAAATTAAGTTGAAATAATAATCAAATTTATATTCTAATGAATTTTTTATTTGATTATAAATAATTTTAATATTTGATAAATTATCAAATTCATCTTTTTTTATAAATGTATAATTTTTTATTAAATTTTCTGATTTTAATATTGTGTCATCGAATATTGGATCATATTGTACAGATTTATCAAATTTATTATTATTTAATATAGATTTATATTTAATATAAAAATCAACATGATCAATTTTATATTTATTTAAAATATTAAAATTTATAAAATCATAAATAGATAGATTTATATCATTATTTTTTGTATGTTCTTGTTTAACAGTTTTAAATGTGCGACTTTCTTTTATTTTAAAAAATAAATATTGTCTTAATATTTCTTCTATATTAATTATTATTTCCCAAATAGTATTGTTACTAATATTAAAATCATTTTGTGTTTGTAATTTTATTTGATGGTTTCTTTTTTTTAATTCTGATAAATTTAATATTGTTTCTTTTTCAATTGGGTTTGTGTTAAAATATTGATACCCATATATATCTGTATATTTTATTGATATATTATCTATAGTAATTGAATCTTCTATATCTATTAATTTTGTACCAAAAAATGATTTAGATGTTTTCATGTTTTTGGTTCCATTATCATAAATAACATTATATTGTTTAATCATTAGATTATCTTTCATATTAAACATTTTATTTATTTTTATATATAAAAAATAATTAGATAAAAATAAATAAAAAATAATAATATTAATGATATTTAAGTTAAATGATAATTCAACAAAAATAATATTAAAAAATTCAACTAAAGAAGAATATAATCAATTAAAATTATATTTAAATAGATATGTTAAAAATTATAGATTTATGCCAAGATTTAAAATGGGAGTCTGGGATGGTAAAGTAGATTATTTTAATAATGGTATAATTGAGTATGGTTTATGGCATGAAGTTTTAAAATGTTGTAAAGAATATGGATATAAATTTGAATTAATGAATAAAGATAAATTTATAAAAGATGATAACATAAAATTAGATGATATTATTGATTTTTGTAAATATTTTTATAAAGATCATAAATTAAAAAATGGTGATAAATTTTTTCCATATGAACATCAAATAAATGCAATTTATAAAATATTTACATGGAAATATGGTTTGATAGAAGTAGCAACAGCTGGTGGCAAATCACTAATATTTAGTACTTTGCTATTTTATTATATAAAAAATATTAATAAAGATGCTAAATTTTTATTAATTGTACCAACTATTAATTTAGTTACTCAATTTTATAATGATATAATGGAATATAATTTAGGTTTTAATAATGAAAATAAAAATTCTTTAAATATAAAAATAGAAGAAGTTATGTCACAACATCCTAGAAAATATTTTGGTGATGATGAACCAAATATATATATTGGAACATATCAAAGTTTAGAAAAAAGAGATAAAAAATGGTTATCTCAATTTGATGTAGTTTGTACAGATGAATCACATACAGCTAAAGCTAAAACAATTAAAAATATTTTAAAACAAACAATTGGTTATGCAAAAATTAGATTTGGAATGTCAGGAACATACCCTCCTGATGGTACGTCAGAATTATTTACAATTGAATCATTAATGGGTCCGAAATTATATTTAATTGGAGCAAAAACATTAATGGACAAAGGACTTATATCTAATGTTAAGATCAAATCTTTAATATTAAATTATGATGATAAAAGATTTGCTGAAAATGTATTTACTATAAAAAAATACGGTAAAGGAAATAAAGCATGGCAATTAGAAAAAGAATATGCACAAAAATCATTAAAAAGAAAACAATTTATAGGTAAATTAATTCAAAAATTTAAACATAATTCATTGATATTATTTATTAATATTGAATTTGGTAGTGATATGTATAATTATTTTAAAAATAATATATCAAATATTGATTTTTATTATATTGATGGAAATACTAAATCAGAAAAACGAAATTATATTAAAAATATAATGGAAAATACAGATGGTAATATTAAAATATTAATTGCATCTTTTGGTACATTAAGTACTGGTGTTAATATAAAGTCTATTACTAATGTAATTTTTGCAGATTCATATAAATCTGATCAAAAAGTTAGACAATCAATTGGTAGAGCATTAAGATTACATGAAAATAAAAATAAAGCTATAATATTTGATATTGTAGATAGATTTCATACATCTTATAAAAATATATTATATAATCATTATATTTATAGAAAAAATGAAATTTATAAAAAACAACAATATCCATTTGATGAATTAAAAATTGCTTTATAATATTTTTTTTTTAATTTTATTTTACATTGAAAATAAAAATATTTTGTTATTATTTATTTTTTATTTATTTTTAATAAAAATTAAATGAAATATGAAATTTCGATATATAAAAGATAAAACAAATTGGGTTATTTATTTTAATATTATTAATCATAATTTATCAACAATGGGACAAATGGATATTCCAGTTTATTTAAAAAGAGGATATGCTAAACTATTATCATTTTATCCCTTAACATATAAACAAGAAATTACTTTTCTTAATTTAACAAAAAAACAAAAAATATCATTTCTTTTTAATTATTTAATTAAAATATTAAAACAAAATAATATTAAAAAAAGTTTAATATTAAATCTTATTAATATTAAAAATGATTATAATTATATTATCCGTAATAAACCATCAAAAGATGAATATAATAATAAAATGTTAATATATTCTTTAACAAAAAATTATGATAATATACTTGATTTATATTTATATAAAAATAAAATAAAAAACTCTTATACAAAATTAATTGATTTTACAATATTATTGATTGATATGTTAATTGATGATAAATATATTAAAATTAAAGAATATCAAAAAGAATATAATAGAATTCAAAATCAAAATCAAAGAGAAGGAGAAAGAGCAAGAGCAATTAGAGTTAATAGTAGAAAAGAACGAAAAAAAAATTATTTTGATTTAAAAATTGATCTAGATAATTTAAATGATAAAAAAACAGAATTAGAAAGATTTATAGAAAATGAAGTTAATAAACGATTAAAACATATAAATAATTTACAGGTAAAATCATCCGATATACCAAATGATGAAAATGTCAATATTGGATATGCTAATGGGGGTTAATTTTTTTTTAATATCGTGTTATAGATGGCAATCTATCCTGTAAAATAAAAAACGACACTTTTTGTGTCGTTTTTTTTTATTCAACTATGTAATTTTTATATATAAAGAAAAATATAAAAATTATAATGGCTACACCACTATATAAAAAAATGAAACAAAAAGGTACTTCTTTTTATGCATTTCCAAATGCTATAAAAGATTTTAGTTTAGCAAATTTTCAAGATAATATTAAAATATCACCATCAAAATTTATATTATTAAATATACCACAAAGTACCACAGGTACAACAATAAGACCTGGTAAATTAGATTTCATTAAAGATCCAAATGGGACATATGATGGTACTAATTTATTTAGTTGGGATCCTGATGGACCAAGATCGAATTATTTGTATTCTGAATCTTTAATTGAAAGTATTAGAAATTATATAGCTAATTGTGATACTGTATATAGAGAAAGTAAAATAACAACAAAAGATGACTTTTATAATCCATCAGAAAATGAAAATCCAACAGAGTCAATCTTTTGGAAATGGTGTAAAAAAATGAATATACTAGATTTAGAACCAGCTTATCATAATATAGATTGGGATAAAAATTTATCAGATTTTCAAAATCCAAATGAATCACCATTTGTTAATAGAGATTATTTTAATAAATATTTATGGAAAGAACGAGAAATTATTAATTATAATTGTATTGTAACTCAAGGATCAAATAATAATCCTAATATTACAATAAATACAATTGCTAAATTTAAAAAAAATGATAGGATATTTATTTATAGTTCAAATAGTTCATTTCCATTAAATAGTGGAATATCTTATATTATATCAGATATTAGTTTTCCAACTAATAATGAAACAAAATTAACATTAGATACATACTATTCTGATTCAACAACATATGAATCTGAAATTTATTTAGATTATCATAAATTAGTTCAATATATTGGTGAAGTTCAAGCTGTTAGTAAAATACAAACATCTGTTAATAATTTTACAGAATTTACAGCAATGATTCCATCGCATGCTGGTCAAACACCTACAATATTATTTAAAATAAATCAAAATACTAATTATTATCCTGGGTTAGAATTACCAATTATACCAAGTGAAATTAAACAAGAAATAAATGGTGCTGAATATTTAAATTCACCAATTAGATTAAATCCTAGTGAATATCCAGGTTCATATTATGGTTATTTTGATACTATTGATAAAACATATAAAAATTCATCAGGTGATGCGATTAGATTATCAGGTGAATATTTTGGTATTTTGAAACAATATAATGATAATTTATTTGATGATGATTATATTGAAAAATTAACTGATTTTAATTCAAATAATATTGATGGTTTAAAAATTGATTTTAATAATAAACATTATTTAAAAATGAATATACCAGATTCAACTGTTAAAAATTTTGATGAGTTTAATTCAATGGTTATTAATAATAACCCACCATCAGATTTTGAATATAATGCAATTTTATGGTATTATGATATTGATGATGGTAGTGGTAAAATATCAACAAATTTATATGGTATTGAATTATTAAATAACCCTGATGATGATTTTGGTTTAAATGATGATAAAATTATTTCAACAACAAGAAAATTAGTTACAAATAATAATCAAGATGGGTTGTCTTATATTTATAATTTAAATATTGATTTTAAGGTTGACAATGATGTTAGTCCTTTAAAATATGACCCAACATCAATATATAATTTATTTGGATTTGATTTATATAATAATGTAATGTCTAATTATGGTAAATTAAATAGAAATTTTATGACTATTATTGATCATTATTTAGAATTAAATACAAAAATAAATGATTTAGAAAGTATTATTTTTTCACAAGTTGATATAGATGAAATAAAATCAAAATTAGAAACATTTGAAAAATTAATTAAATTATATGAAACTAATCAATTTGTAGATTCAGATACAGTTAAAATAGAAATAGATTATACTAAAAATTATCCAACATTAAATTTAATGTAATAAATGTAGATTATAATAATATTAATAATTATGATACATATAATATATTACAATATAATTTATCACATCAAAATTCAGGTTTAACAGATATTGAATTTAATGCTTTATATCCAAATGCTGATTCATATGTTGGTAATGTTAGACGAAATAGTAGTTATGTAATTGATATAAATGATGGTAAAACATTAATTAATATTTATCATAATATCGTTAGTAGTTCATTAGAAAATAAAACGATTAGTATTTTATTATCAAAGGATTTAAATTTTAAACAATCTATTGATATAATAATTAGACCTGAAATTAGTTTTATTTTAGATAAATTTCAAATTAATATTATGTATGATAGTGGAAATGGAAAAGGACCAATTGAAACATTATTAATTAATAGTTTTGATTTACCAATTGATATAAAAAATTATAATGTAAATAACCCATCAGGATCAACATTTAATAATTCATATTATTATGATTCATCAACATATATTGATCCAAATCAAATAATATCAACTGGTAACACTACACAATTTGATATTTTAGAAGATCTATTTAATGTAGATGATTGGGTTTATATTGATGGATTTAATTTCATTAAAAATGATATTATTACAAATTATTCTGGATTATATAAAATAATAGTAAAAAATGGAATTCAAATAACAATAGATTTTGATTCATCTAATATTGGGTTATCTGTTGGAAAACCTACTATATTCTATTATAAAGGGTTAAAATTAAGTATATTAAGAATATCAGATGATAGAACATCATCAATAAATAAAAGATATCTTATATCAAGAGAATTTTTAACATCTGATTATATTCAAAAATTAAATAATTAAAAATGGTTGCAATAAGTTTAAAAGATGTAAATAATACAATAAAAGATATTTTTAATAAGTCAACAATACAATCTATTGATAGTGTATATCAAAAAACAAAAGATGGTTATCTATTAATAATTGATTTTAAAAATTTATATTTAGATAAAACAAATATAATTTATACCAAATTAATATTTAATGTAGATAAAAATAAAGCATATTTAATACCCATTAATGACAATTATCAATTAAAATATTTATATGATATTAACTGTAATTATAATATTAAAATATTTGATAGTTTAATAGATTTAAAAAATCTTATAAAAAATATATTTTTTAAAAATATTTTTGGTGATGATATTAAAACGTTATCATATTTTATTAAATCTCCTGGTTCTCTTATTAATGATTGGTTTTCAAATAATGATGTTAGAAATATATCTGTTTATGAAATAAAATTAATATTTTTTAACGATGTTACATCATGTAAATTTTTATCTTTTAATTTTAATATTAATTTAAATGATCAATTTAATATTAAATTAACTATAACAAAAGAAAAAAATGCTGATTATTTATTTACATTTAAAATATATAATGATACAATTAAAGAAAATAGATCAAGTTTAAAATCTTTAATACAAGTAATTGGTGAAACATTAAAAACAAAATATGTATAATTTTTTTTATATATAATTAAAATATAATACTTTTATGAAATTTTTTGAATACATTGAAATAACATATGATAAATTAACTAATCAATTAGAATATTGGTTAAAGGAAACTTATAATAAATCGAACAAATTATTTTCACATGCATCTCCTCATGGTATAATTTTACATATACAAAAAATATTATTTTCAAATAATATTTTATATTTAAAAAATTCATTAAATCAAATTGATATTAGAACATCAACTAATAAAAATTTCATTATAAATCAATCAATTATATCTGGTCATAATCCAAGTAGAGCTATATCTGCGTCTGGTACAATTAATATTAAATTAAAAAATGGTGTTAAATATTCAAATGAAATAAAAGGTGGAAAATTAATTTTTCAACATGATACTTTATTAAGAAATAAAACAAATCAATTATATTATACTATATCAACTGGAAAATTTATTAAAAATATATTTAATATTAATACACATACCAATATAGTATTTTCAATTAAACAAGGTAAATACGAAGAACAGTCATATACAGGCACAGGTGATAAAAATATGTCAATATCTGTTATTATAGATAGAACTAAAAATATTGATAATTTTGATTTTTCAATATATTATAATGGACAATCATTAAAAATTGTTGATAGTTTATATGATATGTTACCAAATGAAATGTCTTGTTATACAAAAACTGGATTTAATGGTGGATTAGATATCTTTTTTGGAACTGGTAGTTATGGATTTATACCTGAAATTGGTTCTATAATAACTGTTAAATATTTAATAACCGATGGGTATAAGGGAAATATATTAAATAATATTATAAATGATTTTACATTTATTGATAATGTTTATGATTCTGATGGTCAGTCAGTTAATATGGATAAATTATTTGATATACTTATACAAGATGATATTAATTTTGGTGTTGATGGTGAAAGTGTTAATCATATTAAATCAATTTTACCTAATGTATCTAGAAATTTTGTTTTAGCATCTCCTGAACAATTTATATATCATTTAAAAAGATTAAATATTTTTTCTAAAGTTAACGCTTTTAATTTATTAGATGAAAATAATTTCAATAATAATAAATATATAGATAAATTTATTAATGATACATTTGGTAATACTTTAAATTCAGAAATTATTAAAGATAAAATGATTAAATATTTTCCAACAATTTATAGTAATCAAATCTATTTATATTTGATACCAAAAATTAAAAATTATTTAATAAATGATTATAATTATTTTAATATTCCTTTTGATGTATTTTATTTAGATGATAATGAAAAGAAAAAAGTATTGGATTATTTAAAAACATTAGGTACATTAAGTTTAACAACAAATGTTATAATAATTCAACCTATTATAAGTTTATATATAATAAATATTTATATAAGAAGATATAGAACTGATATACAAGATAATATTAAAAATCAAATAATTGATATAATATCTGATTATTTTATAAATAATGAAAGATTTGACAGAATTATTAAATCAGATATAATTAAAGAAATTAAAAATAATATTTTATCTATAGATAGTGTAAATATTGAATTTGTTAGCAAAAAAAATGAAGATTATCATAGAAATGGTAAATTAACAAATATTGATAATAATATTAATATTATTAAAAATAGAAAAAAATATAAAAAATTACCATATGATGAAAATACTGTACTAGGAATTGACCCTGTGCAAGGTGATATTATTGTTAATAATGATGAATTACCTGTTTTAAGAGGTGGTTGGTATGATAGAAATGGTGTTTATTATAATGATGATCCATCTACAAATGGATTAAGTTCTATAAATATTATATGGTCTGGAATAAATGAAAATAAATTAATAAAATGATTAATGAAAATTTACATATAACATCAAATATTAAATTAAGAGATGCTATACATGATATAATGGTTAGTGATTTAAAACCTGGTGATGAAATGACATTAATAGAATTGAGAGAAAAATTAACAGATTTTAATATTGAAATATCCATTGATATTTTAAATACTTTAATATTTGAAAATTGGTGGAAAAATGATGATTATTCTATTTTTAGAGAAAGTGACAAAAAATGGCTTGATTTATGGCCAGTTAGAAAAACAGTTGAACTTAAAAAGAAATATAAGATAAATCCACCACTAGGTAAATCTAGACGAAAAATATCAAAAAGTGAAATACCTACATATAATTATAATAATTATAATAATTATAATAATTATAATAATTATTATAAAAATAATAAAAAAAGATAATAAAAAAATATTAAAATATGATATATGAAAATGTTCAAATAAAAGAATTATTTAATTTAAAACATAGAAATGATAATGAATTACATACACATTATAATTATGAAGATAATTTAATTAAAAAAATGATTCCTAATCACGTTTATAAAAATGATACAATGTATGAATTTATTAAATATTTAAAAAATCAATGGATATGGATGATAGAATCTATATTACCAATTAAAAATTTTTATAATTATACAGTTGATAAATATTGGAATAAACATAATTTTTAATTTTAACTATAATAAAAAACTAATACTTTATATTTATGAAAAAAACAAATAAAAATATTACATTTTATGGCAAAATTGCAAAAATGCCAAATAATATAAATGCATCTAAATCAATCAATTTTTTAGAAAATATAAAAGTTAGTAAACAAAAATTATGGTATATTTTAATACAGAAACAAGATGATCAATTACAAATGATAAAATATAATAATAAAATGGGTGTTAATATGAATATGTTTATTGAACAATTAAAAGATTATTATTCTAAAGATACACAATTAAAAGAACATATTAATAATTTAGAAATAGATGGTAATGATAAATTTTCAATTATAAAAAATATACCAAAAATAGAAATTAATGGAAAAAAATTAATTACTATAATAACTGAAGATTTATTAAAATTATTATATAAATAAATTATTAATCTAAATTATTCTAAATTAAAAAAATATTTAGCATTATTATCTGTTTCTCCTTTTGGATTTATATTTAAATCGTCACTATGTTCTATAATATATGATGCATATGTACTATATTTTTTATCTACTATATTTATATTCAAAAATTCTGTTATATCAATATTTTCATTATGTGGTGTTTTACAATAAACATTACATTTATAATGTATTCTAAATTTATCTACTTCCTTTAACCATTTATTTGTTTCATCTATTGTTTTAGATTTTAATTCAATAAAAACACTTTTATTAGTTAAATCCATTTTATATAGAATTTTTTTATTATCATTCATATTTAATATGTAAATATCCCATAATGTAAACCATTTTCTATTAGGTGATGCCCAAAATCCATTTTTTATTATAGTTTCAAATACAATATCATTATATTTATGATCAACAAATGTTACTTTATATGATATATCATCAATATTTTTATTAATTAATTTAATACCATTATCTATTGATATTTGATATAATTTATCTGTTCTTTTATTAGATAATATTATTTCTGTTGTTTCGTATGTATTAATAATTTTTTTTCTCACAACATCACTATTATAATAATTAATATTATTATTTAATAGTATATCATATATATTTAATATTTTAGATATATCATCTATATAAAATAATTTTTTACTATCAAAATTATTTAAAATATCTTTATTTGTTGTTATTGATAATATTGAATTATTAATCATATTAATTTGATCTTTAATATTATTATCAATATTATCTAAAAAATAAATATATTTATCAGATATATTATCTACAATTGAAAAAAATTGATATATATCATAATTATTATCTTTATTTAATTCATTATATGATCCAATTGTTATATCATAATTATCATTATTTAATAGATTTTTAATATCTATATTATTGTTATTATTTAAAAATACTTTTATTTTATTCATTTTTATTTTATTTTTTTATAAAGTTTAGTTTGAAATTTATTTTCAATATTTATTATTTTATTATCAATCATATTATTTAAACTAATATCTAATCTATCCCCACTATAATTTATATCTAAATCTCTTTTCATTAATAATGGTGAATCTTTATCTGAAAATAAAAATAAATCATTATTAGTTGAAATAATATCATTTAATATTAATTCTATATTAGTATCAATTATCTCTTCATTTGAATTTAAAAATAATAACCAATTATTATTTGAATATCTTTTACCTATTTGTCTTGATATATTCATCATATCAAACATTTTATCTTTAAAATAATCATATTTAATAATTTTAATATTGTTTATATTTTGATATTTATTAAATAATTCATTAATAGTTGATTTTGATAAATTATCATCTGGTAATATTAAAATAATTTTATTACTTATATTTGTTACTTTAGATGTAATATTATCTAATAATACCATATCATTTAAATCTATATTTATAATTGTATCTATTTTATTTTTATTTTCAATTTTATTTTCAATTTTATTTTCATCTATTTTATTTTTATTTTCAATTTTATTTTCAATTTTATTTTCATCTATTTTATTTTTAATTTCAATATTTTTAATATTTATTTTTTTATTAAATAAAAAATTATTATATATATCAAATATATCAATGTATATTATATTACTATTTCTAATATTAAATGAACTCCATACTATAACATTATTACTTACAGTCAATTGTGAATTATATAATAAAACATCCTTATCATTTCTATAATAAAACATTAATGGTATATTATCTTTTTCATTTAATGAAAAAAGAAATTTATTGTTATTTGAATCATAATCAATATTTAAATTATTTTTTATATTATTTATATAATTTAAATATTTTTTATTAATTATATTAATATAATGATCATTATATTGTAATTCATCTTTTTCTATCAAATTATAAATTTGTTCCATTATAATTTGATAATTTGTATATTCTTTTATATATACTAAATAATCATAATTATCTATATAATTTAATACATTTTTATTAATATTTTCAATATATTCAAATTTATTAATAATTAATGATAATGGTTCTGTTAAAATATCAATATTTACATTTGAACTGTATATACATTTTATTTGTTTTTTAATTTGTAATGATTTTTTTATTAAACTAGCATCTGTATCACTATCACCCGTTAAATAAGAACACATTTTATTGTTATCATATTTTCCTAAATATGTATCTAATGGAAATAAAAATATTGGTAATTGTTTTTGTAATGATTCTTTTAAAACCAATGGATTTAATTCTCTTATAGATGTAAATAAAAATAAATCACATGCATTATAAAAATCATCTATATCTGATCTTTCTCCCCATATTACACAATTATCTGGTTTATTATTTAATATTGGTTCCCAATAATTTTTAAAATTAATTGCTTGATTACCTACAAAATGAAAAATTATTTTATCATTTATTAATTTTCTAGCAATATCAAATGCATAACCTTGATTTTTACCTTCTGTGAATAATCCAACATTTAAAATATGTTTATATTCTGGATCCATATTTAATTTTATCATTGAATTAATTTTATTATCAATTGATTTTTTTTCAGTATCAATTGGATATTCAATAATATCAAAAGGTATATTTAATGATAAAAAATTAATTGCATTATATGGACTAACAAAAATAAATTTATCTGGTAAAAATAATTTATTTTCTACAAAATAATCAGATGAATGTGTTGTTTCAAATATTTTATATTTTCTATCTTTATTATAAATTTTATCTGCTATTTTATAATCCATAAAAAATTCAGGTATTTCCTCAAAATGAATTATATCTGGATTAATATTTAATATAATATCGAATATTAATTCTTTATTATCATCTAATGTAAAAAAATTATTTTCTTTAATTAATGTTTTTAATATATTTTTTTGAACAGTATATTGATCAGAAAAATTTGTATATTCAATTACATATATATCATAATTATTTTTTAAAATTTCTATTCTTTTAACTAATACTTGAGGTGCACCTCCTGTTGATAAATGTGGTGTTATAAATAATATTTTTTTCATTTATTGTTATATTTTTTTATTATAAAAAGATAATATTAAAAAGTTTAAAAGAATAATAGATTAAATAAGGAAATTTTTATATATAAAAATAAAAAAAAAATATGCCAGATAATATAAAACCAATTGATAAAGATTTTAATTATAACAATACATTTTTTAGAATGTTACATATATCTTTAGCTAGAACATTAAATAAACGAATTAGATGGATAAATTATTTTAGTAATGAAAAAAAATGTATAACTGTTCCAATATATTTATCATTTGCTGGTTCTGAAAGATTTTTATTAGATTCATTTTTAGATGATATAAGAGATGAAAGAGTTGAATTAAATACTGATCAAATCCCAAGAGGTATAATAACACCAACAAGCATTAGTACAGTTAATAATGAATTTAGTAATCCAAATATTTATATACCAAAAAATGCAAAAATTCATAATGAATATACAAAAATAATAACAAAAGTTTACGCTATACCAATTAATGTATCATATGATGTAGAAATTAAAGTTGATAGTGAAATTGACATTTATAAAGTATCTGAAAAAATATTAGATTTATTTTTTAATTATAGATTTTTTAATATGGATTTTTTTGGTATTAAAATAGATAATATTCTTGAACTACCAGATGATAGAACAATTAAATTACCAAGAGATTCTGATATTAATTTAACAAGTGATAATGTAAAAAGTATTGCTTTTTCATTAAATGTTAGAACAAATTACCCATCATGGAAAGTTGATACTGATAATATTGAATGCGATAATGTTGAATTTGAAAATATTAAACGAGTATATTGGAAATCATATATGCACGATATGAGTAAATTAGATGATGATTTGCCAACTGATCCAAATTTGAAACACATTGAGAATTTTGATAAACATGGAGATTTTGCTAAAGATAATCCTAATTATGATTTTGATAGAAATCCAAAAAGTGGAATTACGTGGGGTTAATTAAATTTTTATTTTAGATAATTTATCTGCGATTTCATTACCATAAACACCTGAGTGAGATTTTATCCATCTAATGTCAATATTATATTGTTTTAATGAATCTTTTACAGATTGTTTTAATCTATTTGTTGTTGGTTTTTTCATATTAATAATATTAAAACAATTAAGACTATCTGTATAAATAATAATATTTTCAAATGAATATTGTTTTTTTAATTTTTTCATTAAATTAATTGATAATTTAATTGCATATAATTCTGCATATTGAATAATTATTTTTATTTTATATTTATTTATTATAATATTTTTATTAATATCAAAATGATATTTAATTTCTTTATCATTATCCATAATAAATAAAATTCCTATTCCTATATAATTTTTATTTTTTTTAGATAATGATGCATCAGTATATATCTCCATAATTTTATAAAAATATTTAATTTTTATTAAAAAAACAAAAAATGATTTTTAAATAATTATATATAAAATAGAATTGTAATAAATTTTTAAAATTTATGCAACATAAAAAAAAATAAAAAAAACATGAAAAATTTAAAATTAAAAATTTTTGATTTCAAACAAAAATTAAGTTTTGATCAAAGTGACATATCATTAGTTACTGAAAAAATATTAAATGATTATGATAATTATTCAGAAAAAGAAATTAGAACAATTCTAAATGAAAAATTATTAAAATATTCATATGATGTAGAAGTAAAAAAATTATTAGAAACTGTTGATAATGAAATTAATTCAAATTCATTAACATATGATTTAAAAGATTTATATAAAGTAATAGAAAGACAAAATCAAGGTATGATTTATAGACAACCATTAAATACATTATTAGAAATAATAAATAAAGATAATGATGATTCTAAACTTGAATCTATATTAAATGAATTAAAAATGTATGATTGGATACCAGAAATTAAAAAATTTATATTTAATTTAACACAAAATCCAATTGAAAGACAAAATATGTCAAATTCAGGTAAAGGGGAATCTATTTATACAATTGTTGAAAAAGTGAATAATGGTTATTTAGCATATGTTGCAGATAAATGGTTTTTATTAAATGAAAATGAAGTAACACAAACTTTATTAGAAGATAATATTGAGGATGATGAAAGATTAAGAGAATTAAGAATTGTTGAACAAGCATTAAAATTAGCAAATATAGAAAATAATATTATTAAATTAAAAGTAGATGAATATTTAACAGTTGGGTTATCTACAAAAGATAAATCTTTATTTATAAACAATGATAAATTAGATACTGAAACAACTTTAGAAAATGTATTTAATTCTCCAATTATTCCATATTTAAAAAAAGATTATTATATGTTAATTAATACATTAAAAGAAAATTTAAATAATATAGTTGAATTGGATATTGCTGTTAAAGTTGATAATATATTAAATCCTTATTTAGAAGCTTATGCATTTAATTATAAAGATAAAATGTATTTATATAGCAAAGATTTAAGAACTGGTTCTTCATTTTATCAATATGAATCTGTTAATGAATTAATTCATGATGTTAGAAAAGAATTAGATTATGATTTAACACCATTTTTTGAAAATAAATTATCAAAAGAAATGAAAAAAATAAGAACATTGGAAGATAGAGAAAAAGTATTAGAAAAAAAGATTAAAGATACTCAAGATGCTATTGATGAATTACAAAATGAAAAATCATTATTAGAAAATGATAAAGATCTTAAATTAACATTTGATAATCTATTAATTTATAAACATAATTTAAATAAAAAATTAAATGAATTAAAAAACTATAAAACACAATATAAAAAAGTTTTAGTTAATAAATAAAAATAAATAAAAAAAATAATGGAGTGTTCTAATTGGAATACTCCATTATTTTTTTTTACTATATTGTTTTTTAATATTTTTTAAAACTTTTCTACATTTAATATATATTAATATTAATAAATATGTAAATATTTTTAATTTATAAAAAGCATATCTTTCCATTATAAATATAATATAAAAAAAAACAAAAAAAAATAATTATGGCTAAATATCTGGATGACAATGATTTATTTTATGAAATAGTATTATCGAAAGGAAAGGGTAAATTAACAAAAAAAGCTGAAAGAATGTTAATATTGATCGGTAATAATACAATAAGAAAAAAAGAAAAATATTATAGGAGTGATGACGATAGGAATGATTGTTTACATCAAGGATTTCTTGTTATGTTTCAAAATTGGCAAAATTTTAATGAAAAGCGATATAAAAATGCTTTACCTTATTTCACAGAAATATTTAAACGAGCAATGGCATTTGGTTTAAAAGAAATTTATAATATAAAAAATAACAGAGAAAAAGTAACAATGATTAGTTTAGATTATAGTAATGACGGTAATGGTTTACATAATATTTAAAATAAATAATATAAAATGAAAAAAATTAATGACATTTTAAGTAAAATAAGTGATAAAATATTAAAATTAAATAAAATAAAAACTATATCATATATACATGATTCAAAAAATAAAAAAATACCACCTAGATTAATAATAGATCATGATATTATTATTGATGGATATGATAAAATATATAATTATTTAATAAAATTAAAATATGAGTAAACATAAACCAAATAGACCTGATAAATGGTATCATGGTAAATATAAACCAATTAATCCAGATAAATATATTGGAGATATATCAGATATTATTTGGAGATCTAAATGGGAATATAATTTTTGTTATTATTGTGATACAGAAAAAAGGATAAAAAAATGGTCATGTGAACCAGAAAAACATCATATACCTTATGATATTATGGAAGATGGTATTTATAAAAAAAAAATATATATTCCTGATTTTTGGATAGAAATAAAAAAACCAAATGGTGATATTGAAAGTATTATAATTGAAATAAAACCACAAAAACAAGTAGATGAACCAAAAGAACCTAAAAATAAAACATTAAAATCTTTAAAAAATTATGATTATGATCTTCGAACTTACATACAAAATTTAAATAAATGGGAAGCAGCTGACAAATATTGTAAAAAAAGACACATTTCTTTTTATATTTTAACAGAAAAATACTTTAAAAATAAACAAAATAAATTATTTTAATTATGGGTAAATTTAAAGATTTTTGTGAAAATTTATTTATAACATATAATAAAGATATTAATTTATTAACAACTGAATCAACTAAAATAATATTTAATATTTTAAATTCACCAAATAATGAAATATACCCAGTTAAAGATATATCAATTGGTAAATTTTATATTATAAAATATAATTATAATGGTAATAAAATATGGTGTCCGATTTTTGTTATTAATGATAAATATGATCCTATAAAACAAAAAAGAATAATCCATTCGATTAATATCGATTATATGCCATATGTATATAGAATAACATTTTTTGACAATTTATTTAACAATTTTAGAAAAACAATTGAATATAATAAAGATATTACTGAAAAAAACGCTGAAATACCATTAAAAATAAATTTTAAATTTATTTTTGATATGTTAAAAATGAATGGTAATTATGAATATACTATTACAGCATATGATTTCAATAAAATAGATGGTTTAAAACAACCAAAATTATATTATGTATCAATGAATTTTATACATAGATTAATATTTATTAATACTAAAATTGTTAATTTAAAAAATATGAAAGATTTATCATTGATTATTGATGATTATAATATTAAAAATAAATTATTAGAATTAATAAAAACATTTGATGAATTAAAATCAGATTTAAATTATTCTGATGAATCAGAATATTATAGAAAAATAAAAAAATTAGAAAAACAATATAAATTAATTAACCCTTAATTTTTTAATATATAAAAAAAAATAAAATTTATAATGGCAACATATAGCAGATTTGGTTGGAATCAAGATGTTTCAAATACTCATAATTCAGGTTTTTATAATAGAATATTAAGAAATTTATCAAAATTTGGTATGAATTGGGATGATGAAGGTATTAAAAATACATATTCAATTGGTCCACAAGAAGATGTTAATGATTTAATTTATGAACCTGGTACAAATATGTATGATTTATTTACAAAAAAGGTTATATCAAGAATTTTAGATCAGAAATCAATAGCTTATTTAGATAGAACATATTTTGATAAAAGAAAAATATTAAGACAATATTCTATAAAAGAAGAAATTAAAGATTTTTTAACTCAGATCACGGATGAGACTATTATATATGATGATGATAATAAATTTTGTAATATTAGACAATTACCTGATAATTTTAGTTTAGAAATAAGACAAAAATATAGAGATAATTTCATAAAAATTATGAATAATTTTAGATTATTTGATGGTACTACTGCATGGAGTTATTTTAAAAATTTATTAATTGATGGTTATATTGCATTTGAAATTGTTTATGATAAAAAACAAAAAAATATAATTGATTTATCACCAATAGATCCAATTACATTAGTAGTTGCAACTGATCCAAGTACTAGTACAGTAATTTGGATACAACATCCAGATAATCCACAATTAAGAAAAATTCTATTAGATTCACAAATTGTTTATATATCTTATTCTAATAATAATGAATATTTTGAAACAAGTTATATTGAAAATCTTATAAGACCTTATAATCAATTAAAAATGTTAGAACAAACAAAAATATTATATAATATTAATCAAGCATCTATTTATAAAAAATTTATTATACCAACAAATGGATTAACAAGACAACAAGCAGAACAACAAATTTCACAATTAATGTCCGAATATCATGAAGATGTACAATGGGATGATCAATTAGGTACAGTATCAATAAATGGTAGTCAAACTATACCACATAGTAAAGATTATTGGTTTCCATCTGGAGGAGAAGGTTCTCCTACAGTTGAAATAGAAACACCAGGTGGTATTGATTTAAATGAAGATATGATGTTAAGTTGGTTTTATAAAAAATTAAAACGAGCAACAAAGTTACCATTTAGTCGATTTGATGAAGATAGTGGTGGAGGTAATGTATATAATGATTCATCTGATATTACAAGAGATGAAATTAAGTTCAAAAATTTTATAAATAGATTAAGAACTATATTTAAAGAAATTATTATAAAACCATTAAAAATTCAAATGATATTAGATTTTCCTGAACTAAAAGATGACTATACATTAAATCAATCTATTAATGTTGATTTTAATTCAAATGAATTATTTGAAGAATGGAAATATTTAAATAATTTAAGTAAAAGAGCAGAAATTGTTAGCACCTTAAATAGTAATTTACAAGATTCTGATGGAAATTCATATTTTGACATGGATTGGTTAATTAAAAATATAATGAAATTAACAGATGAAGAAATAGAAGAAAATAAAAAATATAAATTAAAACATCAATTTGAATCAGAAAACAATATAGATTCTCCACCATCAGAAGGTGGTGACTTTGGCGGAGGTGGTGATTTCGGTGGAGGTGGAGACTTCGGCGGTGGCGGAGGAGGAGACTTCGGTGGAAGTGGAGACTTCGGCGGTGGCGGAGGAGGAGACTTCGGCGGTGGCGGAGGAGGAGACTTCGGAGGTGGTGGTGATTTCGGTGGAGGTGGTAACTTCGGCGGAGGCAGCGGAGAAAGTGGTGGAAGTAACTTCGGCGGTGGTGAAGGAGGAAATGAAAACGAAGAATTTTAACAAATAAAAAAATAAAATAAAAAAAATGAATAAAGATAAAATAAAATATGACCCATTTGACGAAGATGATTGGGATGAAATTGAACATAGTTATTTTATATTTAAAATATGGATTGGTGCAGTTTCTAAAGATGTCAAAATTATTTGTTATAAACCTCATATCGTATTTGACAACGATAAAGATAAAGTTTTTATTAATGATGATAGATTTAGAACTATATTTAAAACAAATATTGAAAATTATTTTGATATTTTTAATATAAGAAAATATATTATTTTTGGAAATTCAATAATTATTAATGTTGATAATTATAATATTGAAGATATTTATAATTTTATTATAACTTTTTTAAAAGAAAGAAAAATGTCTTGTATTAATGAAATTAGTAAACTTACAGATATATTAAATGGTGATTATGATGAATATAATGAAGATGATGAATATTATAATTATGATGATATAGATTACGATAAAATAAAAGAAAATCTAAAACTTGAAAATAAATTATTATTAAATATTAATAATATAATAAATAATTATAAAAATATAATATTAAAATATATAAAATTATATTTTTGATATTTGATGAAATTCTAATTCTACTGGTGTATTTCTACCAAATATTTTAACATCTACCTTTACTCTTTTTTTAATATTATCTATATATGTAATAGTTCCATTAAATGATGTAAATGGACCATTTATTATTTCTATATATTCGTCAACAACATATGGTATATCTATTTCTGTTTTTTTACCTTCATCCATTTGATTTAAAATACGTTTTACTTCATTATCTCTTAAAGGCGTTGGTGTTTTACCATCTTTTAAAAAACCAATCACATTTGTTGATTTTTCAATTATATGTTGAATTTCACCATTTAAATCAGATTCAATTAATAAATAACCTGGATAATAATTTTTATCTATTAAATATTTTTTACCTTTTCTTATTTTATATACTTTATTAACTGGTAATATAATATTTTTAACTATATTATTATAGTTATTACTATTAATTAATTTATCAATATGTTCTTTAACTTTTTTCTCTTTACCATTTATAACTCTTAATGCATACCATTTCATATTTTTTATTTATTTTTTTATTTTATTTCTAAAATATCATTTAATTTTAATTTTTTATCTGTCTTTATAATTGACAAATTATAATTATTTCCATTTAAATTATGATTAATTTGAACATGTTCAATTATAATTATTGGATTATTATTTTTATAAATAACTTGTGGTCTATCTTGTAAATTATTATCTAATAAATACCAACCAACTGGTATAATTATATCATCTTTTAAAACAAACGGATGATCTAATAATTTAATATCACCTACATAAATTACATTTACATACATATTATATATATATTTTTTTATTTGTTTTATAAATATACTTTTTTTTTATAAAAAATAATATTTTTTTTAATTTCTTTTATAAAAAAAAAGATGTATATTTAAAAAAAATAAATATTTACAATATTAAAAATTAATATATAAAATTAAAAAAAAAAACAATGAAAAAAATAAATGAAAATGTTGAATATTTAAAATATAAAAAAATTGATCCGTTACATGAAGAAAATTGGGATGAATATGAAATATCACAAGATGATAAATTTTATTTATTTTTATATAATGAAGAAAAAGATGATGTTTATATTGGAGTAGGGTCAGCTATTTTTAAAAATGATGATATTTATTTAAATATTTTAACATCTGATGATCCAGATATATTAAATACTAATGTTAAATTATCTAAATCAATAATAGATGATCTTAATAAGAAAAATTTCTCAATTAAAAAAATTAAAATTAAAAGTTTATCATTAATAAGTATTGTTAATGATTTCAAATTAAAAACTAAATATAAAAATATTCATGAAATAGTTAGAAAATATTTATATAATAATATAAAAACATTTAAAGATAAAATATCTACATTAGATCAAGAACTTGATTCTTTAGAATCTAAAGTTATTACATTAAAATCATCTATTAAAACAACAGCTGATTTTCCAAATTTAAATGATTTAGATATTGATGAAAATGATTATATTATTATTAAATTAATTAAAAATTCTGAAACCAACGATTTAATTTTTGGTATATATGAAACAAAGAAAAATAGTAATGGTAGTGTATCATTGATAAATAAAGAAAATGGGACTACAGATCAAAGATTAGAAAAACAATCATATCAAAGATTAATTGACCAAAATTATTTATTATTAAAAAATACTAGCACCAGTGTTTTTATTTTTAAAAATATACCAGGTGCTTATGAAGAAATTCAAGATTATATTATTCAATCTGAAAATAAATCAATTACTAGTAAAATTGAAACATATAGAAAAGATTATAGATCCCAACTGGATGAAATTAATAAATTAAGAGAAGAATTATCTGAACGTCGCAAAAAATATTTAAATTTTAATTTTTCAAATTTAATGGAAAAAATTAAAAATTTATAAGAAATTAAAAAACCCTCTTTTATGAGGGTTTTTTAATTTCTGGAAATCTATATTCTATCATTTTAAGAATATTTTTTAATTTTTTAATATCTTTATCCATATTAGATTTAATATCTATTAATTCATTTTTAAAATATTTTAAATTATCATTTAATTTATCATTTAATATTTTTTTAATATCGATTAAAATATTTTTTGATTCTAATATTATTTCATTTTTTTCTATTAAATATTTTAATTGAGTCATATATAGATTGGTATTTAATGGTTCTTCTTTTATTTTAACATTATTAAATGTAATTTGTTTAAAAGAAATACCTATTTCTCCTTTATATTTTTCTACTTCATCCCACCAATTATCTAAAAATATATTATTTTCATTTATATTTAATGTGGCTTTATATTTATCTATAATTGTTCCATTTTTATTTGATGAAATATAATAAATGATAAAATTATTTATTCTTTTATTTATTATATCATCAATTGTAATATTTGTAGTCGTTTCTACTATTTTTGCATTTTTTATTAATGTTTCAACATATATTTTATGATTATTAATATAATGATTTATTTTTCGAAAAATAGTTTCATTTTCAATTTTATTTTTTGTTATTTGTCTATTTCTCATTTTAATAATAGAATTTAAAATTGATTCTCTATTTAATTTTTTAAATTTATTTAAATTTTGACTACCATCATATTTCTCAAAATTTATTTTATTATTTATTGTAATATAAAAAACTATATCTCCATTTTCAATTTCATCCCAATCTTCTTCATTATATGGATCAATATTAATTTTTGACATTTTATTTATTTCATCAACAAATTTTAATATATCAAATGTTTCAAAAATTTTTAACATTTTATTATTTTTTATTTTATATATTAAATATTTTTTTTATATTTAATAAGAAAGAAATAAAAAATGTTTGATTTTATAAAAAAAATAATAATTTACTTCAATAAATTGATATTATCAAAGAAAGTATCTAATAAAATTAATAAAAATAATAAAAAAATGTTTAAAATAGGAGATAAAATTAAAGTTATTAAACTTAGTGGAGGTCATAATTACACAATTGGAAAAAATTATATTATAACTAATATTAATTATACCAATAATACTTGTCAATGTGTTGACCCTCAAACAAATTATATGGGTAATCATATATATTTTACAGATATTAAATTGATTTCTTATAATAAATCAGATATAGAAAAAAAAATAAAAAAATTATATGATGATTTAAAAATCAAAAACCATATGATACATTTTTTGATTGAAACTAATCAAGATGTATTAAATATAAATGAATTTTTATCATGGTATATTTTATATATTTTAAAATCTGATATAAAAGATAAAAATAAAGAAATAGAAATATCTAAAATTTTAAATAATATTTCTACAAATATTAATTATGAAAATTTAACTAAAATTATAAGATAATGAATGTTATTACAATATCAAATAAATTAAAAAATATATTTAGTGAAATGAACATAAATTCTATTATTTATTCTGATATAAATTATTTAGACATAGATAATAATAATGATAATTTTATAACATTTATACCAACAAATAAAATTAATAAAAATATTGATATTTGGACACAAAATAGAAATAAAATGAAAATTGGTAAATTTTTTAAAAAAATATTTTTTATTAATGATGTTGAATTAGAATATTTAGTTCAACAATATAAAACCATATATAATTTAAAAATTTTGAAAAAAAATTATATTTTTGAAACGGTTAGTGGTGATAAAATTTGGAAATATTATCAACGTTCAAATTATTATTTAAATAAAGGAACATTATCTAATTCTTGTATGACACAATCATCAATGAATAAATTAGAACTTTATACAAAAAATAAAAATGTACAATTATTAATTATTAAAAAAGATAATAAAATATTATCTAGAGCATTATTATGGAAATTAACAGATAATACATATTATATCGATAGACCATATACAATAGATCCAGTTTATAATCATTATTATAGAATATATGCAGATATTATGAACTATAAATATTATTTTTTAAATCAAAATGATAAAATGAATGTTTATATTGATAAATTAACTAATCAAATGCCATATTTAGATACATTTAAATATTTAAAATCTCACATATTAACAAATAAATAAAAAAAAATGAATAATATTAAATTAAATTCAATTGTAAAAGTTATTGCAAATACATCAAATCATAGGTACATAATTGGGCAAACATATAAAGTCATTAGAATAAATAATAATCAATATTATTTAACTAGTATAGATAATAATAACAATAACAATAATAACAATACATATGCGTTTAAAAATGATTTATTATTAATATTTACTAAATCACTATTAGAACAAGATATTATTAATATAAAAAATAAAATTAATTTTTTAAAAGAATATTTAATATTTTTAAATAAAAATAAAAATATTGAAAACATTGATGATAATACTATTAAATCAATTATGATATTAAAACATGGTAAAACAATTAAAGATATTAAAAATATTATTGAAACAGAAATTATTATTTAATATATAAATAAAAAAAAATATTTATGAAAATAATTGAATTAAAGGGAAAAGATATCATAAAAGCTTATGATGGTAATTATTTATCAAACGATTTTGGTTATTCATGTGCTAATTTTAATTGCAATTTTCAAAATAATATAAAAACAGATATTTTTGATATTTATGTTGATAATACTGAAAATATATCTTGTTTTATATATTTAAATGAAAAAACAAATAAAATAGAAGGACGAAGAATGTTTTTTAAAGGAAAACAAATGCTTGATCATAATGATTTTTCAATTATAACAAAATTAAATGATGAAATATATTATTTATATGGTTATTATGGTAATCCATTATATAATATTGATAAACATATAATTGATTTTGTTATAAGTAAATATCCAAATAATGTTATTTATTTAGATAAAGGTTATATTAATAAAGGTAAATTATTTTATAATAAAGAATATTGGATAATGAAAATTGATAATATGGAATATCATGAATTCCCACCTATTGACTTTTTATATGCATCTTATGAACTAACATCATTTTCTAATTTTAAACCATCTGATGAAATAATTAATTGGTTAGAAAATAAATATCAAATAAAAAATATAAAATTTAGAATGGCATACCATTTTAAACCTGGTGAAAATGAAATGGATTATATAAAACATTGGAATCATAAATTTTATGACGATTATTTAAAATTAGATAATGATAATTTTGATGACTTTGATGATTTTGATGAAGAATTTGATTAAATATTGCAAACAATTACATATATTTTTTTTATATTAAATAAAAAAAAAATGATTGATATAAATAAAATATATTATGGTGATTCTTTTAAATTAATAAAAAAAATAGATAATAATACATTAGATTTAGTTATTACATCCCCACCTTATTCAGATTCAACTAATTATGGAAAAAACATTAATATTTATAATACTAATAATTATAATAATTGGTTATTACCATTAATAATTGATATCGATTTAAAATTAAAAGATACAGGTTCATTTATATTAAATATAAATGATAAAATTACAAATGGTTTTAGAAGTATTTATGTTTTTGATTTAATTGTTAAAATTATAGATAATACAAATTTAAAATTATACGATAGATATATTTGGTTTAAAAAATCGGGTTTACCAACTAGTGGTATTAAACGATTAAATGATAAAATTGAATATATTTTTCATTTTGTTAAATCAAAAAATCATAAAGCATACACAGATAGAATTAGAATACCATACTCTGATTCATCTATAAAAAGAATGAAAAAAGAAATAATGTCAAATAAAAATATTGATAATAATGGTTTAACTACAAATAAAAAAAAGAAATTAGAACCAAATAAATTAGGAAAAAAACCAGATGGTGTTTTTAGATTTAATACAGCTGGTGTTTTAAAAGGTAAATCAGCTGGCAAACACCCTGCAACATATCATCATGATTTACCATATTTTTTTATAAAATGGTTAACTGATGAAAATGATTTAATATTAGATCCATTTTTAGGAACTGGAACATCAACACAGGTTGCTAAAATATTAAATAGAAATTATATTGGGTTTGAACTAAATGAATCATATAAACCTATAATAGATATTAAAATGTCTGATAATAATATTAAATTTTCATCATTGGACAATATATTTAAAAATATATAAAAAATAAATAACTTAAATGAAAATAAAAAAACAAAAAAAATTTGCAAATGGTAGTGTTTATTCTATTGAATTAGATGATGGTAGATTAATTGAATCAACTGATACTTATTTACCATATTATACAAAAAATGCAATTGGTAGAAAACAAAATTTTTTAGATAATTATAGTTTAGGCAATCGAAAAGAAAGATGGATGATTGGAGTATCTGTAATGAGTGGGTGTCCTGTTGGTTGTAAATTTTGCGCAACAGGTAAAATGAAAGGATTTAGAAATTTAACTACAAATGAAATTGTTAATCAAGTAACATTTATGATTAATCAAAGTAATTGTGATCCATTAAAAAGTAAAGAATTTAAAATAAATTATACACGAATGGGTGAACCATTTCTGAATATAGATAATGTAAAAGAAGCTATTAAAATAATTAATGATAAATATCCAAATGTTCATCATTATGTATCCACCATTGGTATAAAAAATGCAGATTATAGTTGGATAAAAGATAATATAACATTACAAATATCATTACATTCATTTAAAGATAAAAATAGAAATTGGTTAATTCCATATAAAAATAAATCAACAATAAAAGAATTAGGTGAAATTAGAACAAATAGTAATTTAAAAACAACAATTAATTTAACATTAGTTAATGAAGATGATTTTGATATTAACGGATTAAAAAAATATTTTGATAAAGATTATTTTTTCATTAAAATAAGTCCAATTAATCCAAATGATATATCAGAAAAAAATAATTTAGGCACAGGTATAATTAAATCACAAAATTTAATATAAAATTATTCTTTAAATATTTTTTTTGATATTAATATCATTTCGTCATAAATATTACTTTTTTTCCAATTAAACGAATTTGTTATTAATAGATAATCATCTTTAATATTTTTTAAATAATCATATCTATTGTTATAATTAAATATTTTAGAATATTTTACATCTATATTATAGATAAATTCATTTAAAATTCCTAATTTATTTAAATAAATAAATAATGTTCTATGATATTTATACATAATTAATTTTTCAACAGTATAATCAATTATCCAATTATTAAAATTTATTTTCATCTTTTTTTTATATTTTATATATAATATATAAAAATAAAATAAAAATTATGAATGAAGAAATTAAATTACAATTAGAAGAAAATGGTTATGATTATGCTGTTGCAATTGCTACACAAAGTGAAATTGATAATGGAGCAGCCTGTGGTCAATTAAGTATTATTACAGATGATGAATAAATAAAAAAATTATATATGAAAAAATTAATATTATTATTTATATTTATAATTGTATCTACTATAAGTATAGAATCCCAAGAAGAATATAAACCATTTACAAAATCATATTCATATGTGCAAAAATTTGAAAAAGATTATAAAATAATTGAAGAATCTGATTTTTTTACAAAAATTACTTTTAATTATAATCATTTATCCTATGTTAGAATTAGAATTTATGTTAATGACAAACCTAAAACTTATACTTATTATATTACAAGTGGTTGGGTTAGTGAAAATAAACAAAATATCGAAATAAAATCAGCAATAATGGTCAATACACATGATAATACAGATACTAAATATATAATTACAATAATTGGAAATTTTGAATCAATTATTGTGTATAATACACATAATGATACAGGTGCATCGTTCACAAATGAAAGAATTAAAGATAATTCCGATATTTATTAAAAAATAAAAAAAATCAAAACTTAGTTTTGATTTTTTTTTTAAATAAAATGATTTATTTTTAATTCAACATTTAATTTTTCAATATCAATAGGCACGACACCTTTATATTCACACACTATACCACCTGCAATATTAGATATTTCAATCATATCTTTAATATCAATATTACTCGTTAACAATGTAGATATTATTGAAATAACAGTATCCCCTGCTCCTGATACATCCGATACATTTCTTTTTAATCCATTTAAAATTTTAAAATTTTTCCCATTATTATAAGAAAAGAATATTCCATCCCCTGATAATGTAATAACAACTATTTCTATTCCTTTTTTATGTAATTTATTAGACCCTAATTTTAATATTTCATCTCTATCCATATCAGATTCAATATCTATATTTAAACCATCCATTAATTCTTTGAAATTTGGTTTAATTAATTTTATATTTTTGTAATGATTAAAATTTCGTTTTTTAGGATCAACCACAATTGGTATATCATTATCAGCTAATTTTATTATATCATTAATTAAATTTCTATCTATAACTCCTTTATCATAATCTTGTAATAAAATTACATCTATTTGTTGTTTTTCTATAATTAATTCTATTCGTCTAATTAAATTAGTGTAATCATAATGATTTAAAACATCTGTTATTTCATCATCAAATCTAACTATTTGATATCCATTACCAATAACACGAGTTTTATTGGTTGTTTTTCTATCTTTTGAACATATGATATTATCAATTTTAATATTATTATCTAATAATAATTGTTTCATAATTTTTGAATTATCATCATCACCTATAACTGAACATATTATAGGATTTGATCCTAATTTTTTAATATTTAGTGCTACATTTGATGCTCCACCTAATTTATTTTCAGTTTTTTTTATATCAACAACAGGAACTGGTGATTCTGGTGACACTCTATCTACATCACCATATAAATATGTATCTAACATTAAATCACCAATTAATAATATATTTTTATCTTTAAATTTTTTCATTTTTTATTTTTAATTTTCTATAACTTTTATTTTTAATTGTAAATATTTCTAATACTTCATTATTTATTGTATTAATATATGTAATATTTTTTCCAATAAATATATCACTTACTTTATATGTATTACCAAATGCAACATCATATAAAATAGTTCCTTTTTTAACATTTAATATATCATCTAATATATTAAATTTCATACCTAAAGAATTAGTAAAATAATTTTTAATATCTTGTGGTAAATCTTTAGCATTACCTGATAAATTATTTTTAAAATAATTTATCAATTTATTTTTTAGTTTATCATTCATACTAATAATATAATAATATTCAATATTTGTTTTTTTTTATTAAAAAAATTTTTAATATATAGTATTATGATTAATTTTAAAAATTGGGATTTATATAAAAATGAATTTAATAATTATATTATTAATTCATTAATTGAAATTATTAAAAATAAAAATATTAAATTATATAATTTTTTAATAACAGAAAAAATATTAAATAAATATCTTAATAATTTCATTAATGATAATATTAATATTAATCATTTAAATCAAAAAACTTTTAATAATTCCAAAGAATATCTAAATTATAAATTATTAATTATGTTAAAAACTAATTATTGGGTTAATAATCCTATTTCAATATTTGATTGGGATAAATCAAAAGAAGGTTTATATTTTTGGGTAACAATTAATAATAAATGGGAAAATTTTATTTAATTTTTTCATTATTGAAACATTTTCTACACATTGGTTGATATATTTTATCACCTATTTCAATTTGTTCCCCATCTAATAAAATTTTACCATTTAATAATTTCACATTAACAATTGCTTTTCGTTTTTTACATACAGTACATATAGTTTTAATTTCTTCAACATTATCTGATATTGCCATTAAATATTTTGAACCTTCAAATGGTTCCATTTTAAAATCTGATCTTAAACCATAACACATAACTGGTATATCTAATATATCAACTATATCTGATAATTGAAAAACATGTTTTTTATTTAAAAATTGAGATTCATCAACAAAAACACATGATATATCTTTTTCCTTTTTTACTATATCATAAATATTAGTATTATCATAAATTACAATAGCATCAATAGACAAACCTATTCTTGATGTTATTTTACCTAAGCCATATCTATTATCTTTGGATGATGTAAAACATAATGTTTTTTTATTATTTTCTATATAATTATAATTACATCTTAATAAATCAATTGATTTACCTGCATTCATAGTTGAGTATTTAAAATATAGTTTTGACATTACAATTTTTTTATTTCCATATATTTAATAAAATTATCTAATAAATAATTAAAATTAATATTCTTATATTTTGATAATTTTTCAAAATATAAAATTAATAAATTTGTATCTTTAATTTTATTAACATTATTAATTATATGATCAAAATGTTTTTCTATTATTTGATTATTCATATTCTATATATATATTTTATAAAAAAAAGTCCCTAAAAATAGGAACTTTTTTTTATTATAATTAAATATTAATTTTATTTATTTACTTCTTCAAAATCAACATCTTCTACATCAGATTGATCATTTGATTGATCACTTGATTGATCATTTGATTGATATAAATTAGTAGATATTTTTTGCCATAAATTATTTAATTCTGTTGAATATTTATCTATATCATCTATATTCTGATTTTTATGAGATTCTTTTAATTTAGATAAAATATCATTTAATTTTGTTTTATCATCATCATTAATTTTATCATTTAACTCTTTAATTTGTTTTTCAGTTGAAAAAATTAATGAATCAGCCTTATTTAATTTTTCAATTTTTTCTTTTTCAATTTTATCCTTTTCAGCGTTAATTTCAGCTTCTTTTTTCATTCTACTAATTTCTTCATCATTCAATGTTGATGATCCTTCAATTCTTATTGTTTGTTCTTTTCCTGTTCCTTTATCTTTTGCTGTTACACTAAGTATACCATTTGAATCTATATCGAATGTTACCTCAATTTGTGGAACACCTCTTGGTGCAGGTGGTATATTATCTAAATGAAACTTACCTAATGATTTATTATCTTTTGCCATTGGTCTATTTCCTTGTAAAACATGAATTTCAACTGATGGTTGATTATCAACAGCAGTTGAAAATGTTTCTGATTTTTTCGTTGGTATTGTTGTATTAGATGCAATTAATTTTGTCATTACACCACCCAATGTTTCAATACCTAAATCTAATGGTGTTACATCTAATAATAATATATCATTTATATCACCCGATAATACAGCCCCTTGAATTGCTGCACCAATAGCAACCGCTTCATCTGGATTTACATTTTTAGATGGTTCTCTACCAAATATATCATTTGCAATTTTTTGAACTGCTGGTATTCTTGTTGATCCACCTACTAAAATAACTTCATTAATTTCACTTTTATTAAAACCAGATTCTTTTAATGCAATTTGACAAGGTTTTTTTAATTTATCAAATAATTTATCATTTATTTGTTCAAATTTAGCTCTTGTTAATTTTAAAACTAAATGTTGTGGTATATTATCTATTGGTATAATATATGGTAAATTTATTTCTGTTTCTGTTGATGTTGATAATTCAATTTTTGCTTTTTCTGCTGCTTCTTTCATTCTTTGTGATGCGGTTTTATCTTTTCTTAAATCAACACCTGGATGATCTTTCATAAATTCTTCTGAAATCCAATTTACTATATTATTATCTATATCATTTCCGCCTAAGTGAGAATCACCACTAGTGGATTTTACTTCAAATACACCATCACCCATATCTAATATTGATATATCAAATGTTCCTCCACCAAAATCAAATACTGCAATTTTTAAATTTTTATCAGATTTATCTAAACCATATGCCAATGATGCTGCTGTTGGTTCATTTATAATTCTTTCAACTTTTAAACCAGCAATTTCCCCTGCTTCTTTTGTTGCTTGTCTTTGTGAATCATTGAAATAAGCGGGTACTGTAATAACAGCACTATCAACATTATATCCTAAATAATCTTCTGCTGTTTTTTTCATTTTTTGTAAAATAGAAGCAGATATTTCTTGTGGTGTATAATCTTTATTGTTTATAACAATATATGGTTTACCATTTTTATTTTTAACTTTATATGTTAAATTTTTTACTTCTTTTTCAATTTCATCATATTTCTCACCAATTAATCTTTTAACAGCATATACAGTATTTTCACTGTTTACAACAGCTTGTCGTTTAGCTGGATCACCAACTTTCATACCATCATCTAAAAAACTTACAATAGATGGTGTTGTTCTTTTTCCTTCTGAATTTGTTATTACTTCAGCACTATTTCCTTCCATTACAGAAACACATGAATTAACAGTACCTAAATCAATTCCGATAATTTTTTTCTTTTTACTCATAATATTTTTCTCCTTTTATTTTTTTTTTATTTTTCACTTTTCTTTCAAATATTATACCATAATACTTTTTTTATATTTTTTATATTTTTTATTATGTCAGATTGTCATTTTAATTATGAAACTTTTATTAATATTTTTCTTATATTTATAAAAATAAAAAAATATTATGAATATAAAAGACACATTTTTAAAATTAACAAAATATAATGTACCATATAAAAAAGAATCATATTTAAAAAAATTTTTACCTAAAAAAATAGAAAAAGATATAATTGGTAATTATTTTATTAAAATTGGAAATAGTAGAACAATGTTTACATCTCATTTAGATGATGCATCATGGAATTATGATTTAAATAAGGTAAATCATATTATTAAAAATAACATTATATCAACTGATGGCCGATCAATATTAGGAGCAGACGATAAAGCAGGTGTAACTATAATGCTTTATATGATAGAAAAAAAAGTACCTGGTTTATATTATTTTTTTATTGGCGAAGAATCTGGTATGGTTGGTTCTAAAGGTATTTTAAATGCACAAATAAACAAATTTAAAGATTATGATAGATGTATATCATTTGATAGAAGAGGTTATGGTTCTGTCATAACATATCAAATGGGAAGAGAAAGTTGTTCATTAGAATTTGCTAACGCATTAGTTGAACAATATAATATAAATGGTTTACCACATAGAAAAGATTATGGTGGTATATATACAGATAGTGCTGCATTTATTAATACAATACCAGAATGTACAAATTTATCAGTTGGTTATTTTAATGAACATTCACATATGGAAACACAAGATATAGAATATCTAGAAAAAATGTCTATTATTTCTACAAAAATAAAATGGGATGATTTACCAATAGGTGAAAAAAATAAACATAGAAAAGAAAATAATTATTTTTTATAATATTTTTTTAAATATTCTAACCAATTTTTATTAAACCATTCCCAATAAATATAACCTTCATTTGTTTCATCCCAATAAAAAGAATGTGTTATATACTCTGTCATATCTAAATCTTTACAAAAAGTATTTATATTTTTCCATTTAGCGTTTTCAATTTTTATTAAATCATTTTTTAAATGATTTATAAAAACATTAAAACTATATTGACTTTTTAAATACCTAATAAAAATAGGATTGCATTTTAAATAATTTTTTTGCATAATTAATCTTTTTTTTTATAAATTGTTAAATTTATAATTTTGTTATTTTATCAATACATTTATCAATTTTTTCTCTATATTCAATTTCTTTTAATGTTGGATATGTTATTATAATTAAATAACCAATTATAGGACTTAATAATAATGACAATATTAGAGATTTTTTCCATCCAATTTTACGTTTATACCCAATTAATGTTACAATTAAAACACCAATTAACCATGTAACAATTTCAACATATATCATATTTTTTATTTAATTTTTTTTAATTTGAATTTACTTTATTATTTAAACCAATTTTTTGTATTCAAATTTATTTTTCAATAAATTTTCTTTTATTGTAAAAATATTATCATTTCTACAATAAAAAAAGTTATTGATATTATCATCACCAAATAAACCACAAACATTAAGATAATTTATTATACTTTTAGGTAAATTATATGAACAGAGATTATTATCTAATTTTTTATTTTCATTATAATATTTTTTTGTTGTTAAATAAACAATTTTTAATTTATCATCAATATCAAAAAAATAATCATTTGGTTTATTATTTTTATTATTATATTTATCCCAATATTGTAATTTATTAAAATCATAAAATAAAAATTCATCAATATTTAAATTATTTACTTTTATAAAATAATTCTTTTTAAATAAAACATATTTTTTTTTATGTCTATATCCTATATCATAACCTTTATTTGTTATTTTCAATACTTTAAATGTTTTTTTTGATTTAATAAAATCATTAATTAAATCATTTTTAAACATAATTGGTTGTTTAAATTTAACAATATCACCTATTTTTATTGACATAATTTATACAAATTTAATTAAAAAAAATTAAAATAAAAAATTTCTTTTTTCATATGGTTTAATATATTTTGATGATATATTATTTTTTTTATTAAAAATATCATCCCAATCTATATTTTTTGTTGATATATAATTTAAATCATTTATTTTATTATTTAAATTATAATTTTTAATAATCATTGAATAAGATTCAAAATTTTTAATAAAATTTTCATTTGTATTTTTTAATTTCATAATAAATATATTTTTTTTTATTTTTCTAACAATAAAATATTTATTTAAAATATTAATTAAATCATTATCTGTCATTCTTAATTTTCTTGGTGTTTTTGGATAATTTGTTATAAAAATAGAATTAACTTTCATCACTCTAATTATTTCATTTAATGTTAAATGTAACATTTTTAATGATGATTGTACATTTAATACATTTGAAGCAAATATAACATCATATTTTTTATTTAAAGCATTAGCATCATGTAAATCTGTTAAATTTTCCCCAAAATCATATGGAGTAACATTAAATCCCATTTTTCTCAATAAAAAAGTATGTAATGGATATTTTCCAGAACCATAATCTAATATAGAATTTGATTTATTAATATTATTTTTTACATAATTTAATACAACAGATTTTAAACCAATTGCACCATTATTTTTATTTAATCTACTTGTTTTATTAGCAATTTTTTTTTCATCATTTGTATATGATTCTGTTATTTTTAAACTATCCCAATAATCTTTATAACCAATCATTTTTGAATTATAATTATAATTTTTATACCATTTTAATGATCTAATTTTACTTTTAATATAATTAAAATTATTATAATTTGATTTAACAAACATCCATTTATGATGATAAATTTGATCTTTATTTGGTTTTTTTCTATATTTAATAATTCCATCCTTTATTTTATATGAATCATCTATTATAGGTTCATCTAATATATCAAAACCAGTTGATTTTATAAAACTCATTGAATTATCTACTTTGTTCCATTTTATTATTGTATAATCAAATATTTCTGGTAAATATTTTAAATTTTGATATAAAATATCTTTAGGTAATTCATTCATATAATCTTTATGTATATAAAGAGAACTACCCATCTTTTTACCAAAACCTAATTCTTTATCTATCATTTTATCTAATTCTAAATATTTTAAATAAAATATTTTAAAATCATTAAATATATCATCTATACTATTATTTTCAATAAAATTTAAAAAATCTTTTTTAATATTTTTATAATAAAATATACACTCTTTTAATGTTTTAGAATATTTAAATTTTTTTATTAATTTTCTAAATTTATTATTTATAATAACTATCCTATCTTCATTATTTTTATGTTCACTTATTTTATTTTTAAAACCATTAAACCAATTATCAATATATTCAACATAATTACCATTAAAATGATATTTTGATGTAGTATTTTTTGAAAATTCTAAAAATAATCTATATGATTTTCTTTTTAAACTTCTTTTTCTATCATAATTTTTTAAATTTTCAGGTTGAAATAATTCCTTATCATAAAATTTTCCATTTATTATATAATTAAATATATCATATAATGTATTAAATCCTTTTTTAAAAATATTAAAATCATAACCTAAAAAATTAAATATTTTTTGTGGATCTTTTGTTAATGTTATTGTTTTTACACTTTGTTTACCAACTGATTTATACACCAATCCATTAAAACCATATTTTAAACCAAACCCATGAGCTATTTTACCCATCAAATTTCCAATTGGATCGTATGAATAAAACACCTTTGATATTTCCCATATTGAATTATCAATGCATATAATATCAATTTGAAAATCATTATAATCAAATGTTATTATATTGCCATTTTTTTTTATTTCATTATTTTTTATATTAAAACATATATCATATATTTTATTTATATTATTTGATTTTATTAAAATATCTAAATCACCATGATCTTTTTTATCCCTAAAAAATTTAGTCGCAAATATATCATATTTTATAAAATATTTTTTTATTTCATTATAAATTTTATAATATTCATCTGTTGATTTTCGTTCTGTATATATTTTTAATGATTTACCACCCATATTATATTATTATTTTAAAATACCATCTTTTAATCCTTTTAAATAAATATTAACCAATTTCATCCCCATGTAATCATTTTTCACTTCCAACATTAATTTATCATCTATATAAATTTTTATATTATTAAATCCTTTATTTAAAGATATATTTAATCCTAACTCATATAATTCTTCTTTTAAATCATTAAATTTATCTTTTGAACTATTATATGTTTTAAATATTTCAAAATTTTCATTCTTTTTATCAAACATTGAACTACAAATAGCATATGATTGTTTTGATTTTTTATCTTTAGATGTTAATATACTATATTCATTATCAAACATATATGGTATACACCTTTTAATAAAATGTTTTTTTCTTTCATATTTTTTAGGTTTCATTTAATTTAATTTTTTTATTTATATATTTAAATATTAAAACGATGTCTTTGTGCATTAAAATTTTGAGTTATTTCAGTTTGACTTAATGCTCTATTATAAAATCTAAATACACTAAATGGATCTTTCCAACATCTATTTGATGATGTAGTATTAGCGTTTACCCAATCACCAATAATTAATTTTATACTTGAAAAATCTGCTGAACCAGTTGATGATTTTGAACCTTCATAATGTGAATTTCTATATATTTTAACATTTGAACCATCATATGTTATAACCCAATGTCCCCATTTATTAATTGTAACTGTTTTTGGATAATAATATTCATCACTTGTGCCACCATGTGTGTATTTCCAACTATAATCTGAATATTTATAAAAATTATGTGATGACCCACCAAATCCAAATACAATATTTTTATATGTATCTGTATCGGTGTCTATATAAGCAAAATATTCAAATGTATATGAATTTAATGAACTATATGTATTATTAAAATATATATATCCATACCCATCAAAATCAAATGTTCCATTTTTCCATGTTACTCCATCATAACCTGTTGATTTATAAAATTTACCATATTCAATCTGACCAGTATAAGATGGAATAAGAGAATACCACCTTTTCGGCGAATTTGAATCATTATAACTATTTAAATTATCAGAATCTAAATGAAGTAATAATCCATCTTCCACTATTTTGTTTTCATTATTTTGATTCCAACCATAATTTATAAATTCATCATCAGTTGAATCATTCATAATTAATGCAAATGGATAATTTCCCATAAATTTCCATAATTTTGTATTGTTATTAATAAAATTATTTGCCCCACCCGAATAAACATTCCCAGTTACACCAGTTCCATTATTACCATCTCGAAAATAATATATTGGATTTGTTAATGTACCATTACCATAAAAATTTTCTAATAATTTCCAACATTTATTTGTATAATCTAAATAATAAACATCAACTGTTGTCGATGAATAAGGCATCACAATTGCAAAATCACTTACTGTATTACCAAATAAATATGAATTTGATATATATTCAATACCTACACCATGTTCCATATCAGCACCTGCACCATCAGCAACATTTGTATTCATACATATAATATTATCATATACTACATTATTTGAATGATTTAATTTTTTACCATAAATATTTGTAGGAAATCCAGACAATCTATAATAACAATATTTACTTGATGGACATAATATTTCCTTATCTACACCATATTGTGATATTGTTGTTGATATTGGTTTATCTGATTTAATATAATAATATTCTAATATATCCTTATATGTTAAAATAGATGTTTGTCCTGATTTTATTGTTAAATATTGTATTGGATCAGTTTTAATACCTGATGTATTTGTATTACCACTACCTTTATAATAATAAATATTTGTATCATAATTACTATAAATATATACTGTATTTGGTGAATTTCTATGTGAGTAAAAATTATAAAAATAACCATTTAATGATAACGGAGATATTAACATTTGATAATTTTCACAAATTAAATGAATTGGTTTATTTGATGAATAAATATCATTTTTTGTTAATGTAAATGATCCTCTAGAATTATTATTTGATGTTAATTCTGGATCAGTATTTATTATTGTTGTTCCTCCACTATTTTTAATAATTGTATTTGCATACAATGATGAATATGTTACAGTTATACCAGAAAAAGCATACCATTTTCCCAAAGATATATTATTACCTATGATAGCATATTTTATGCTATTATTGTTAAAATAATCAATTATTTTATTATATGTTTTTTGAATTATTTGAGATTCATTTATATCAACATCAACATCTGTTATTGATATATCATATGATAATGTCATACCAGTATATAAATAATTAATAGCAATTGTTGATTCAATATGATTATATATTGAATAATTGGGTTTTATATTATAATAAATAATACCATCTCTACTATCATTATTATCATCATCACTACTTATTGTAATAGATTTAATTTTTAAAAATGGTGTAGTTTTACTAGATATAGTTCTTAAATCATCATCTGCTGTAAATGGTGTTAATATTAATAACCCTTGAATCATTTAATACAAATATTTTATTCTATATATTAAATTTAAATTTCAATTGTTATTTTTTTTATATCATTAATAATATTATTTAATTTTTTAACCATATTTTCATTTTTAATATTAATTTCATATTTTTCTTTTAAACTTACTAAATTTAATAAAATATGTCTTAATTCATATTTATAATTATATAATTCCTTATGATATGGTATTTCCCATTGTCCATTAATACAATATTGATCTATTTTTGAATCATATTCAATTGAATCCATTTTGTTTTTTTCTATATCACCAGTTTTAAATGGGGTTTTATAAAAATTACCTTTTCCTTCTATCATATATTTATACTCTTTCATTTTTCATATTAATTATTTTTTTATATAAATCTATTCTTTTATTATTAACTACATCCATACTATATTTATTTAATATTTTTTCATGTAATTTTTCACCCATATCAATTATTGCTGATGGATTATTTACAAACCATTTCATTTTTTCATACCATAAATTTGGTTTATCTTCATCAATTAAAAACCCATCAACACCATCTTCAATATCAATAGTATATGGTCCATAATTACTAGCAATTATAGGTAATTTATAAATACCTGCTTCAATAACTTTCAATTGACTTTTATAATAATTAAAATACATATTATTTTTTAACGGCACTATAACTACATCTGCTTCTTGATACATTGTTCCATATGTTAAAATAGGTTTTGTCCATCTACGTTGATAAAAATTATTATATCTAAATTTTTCATTTATCCCATAATTAGTATCATCATATTTATTTAAGAAATTTTTATATTCATAATCTTTAACCCATTTACCATTATTTGTAAAAATATGTTCAAAAAAAGACCATTGATTTGTTTTTGGATCACCTTTTATAAGACCATGTTCTGTTCTTATTCTTAAATCAAAACCACATAAGTATAATTGTGATTTATTCATAAAATTATCATCAAACATTTTAAATGAATCTTTTAACAATTTTAAATCTGGCATATGAGATATACCTCCCCCCCATAAAAATCTAACTCTATCTGATTTTATTTTATTTTTATAATTCCACTGATATTCTGTTGGATTTAATGCATTTTCTAATACTTCAACATTTGGATTTAATGATTTAATCCTATTCGCAAATAATGGTGTTGTTGTTACAACATAATCTGAATTTTTTAAAATTTGTTCTGTTTTTTCTTTTGATTTTGATTTTTTCCACATTTTATAATTAACATGTGTTGGACTTAATATCCAATAATCATCAATATCATAAACTAATGCTATATTATATTTTTTTATAATATTTATAAATTTATTATAAATATCTGCATTTCTAAATGGTATATCTTTATTATAAATAAGAATATTAAATTGTTTCATATAATTTTCATCAATTAAATTCAATGTTGGATCACCAATTAATCTAATTTCTATACTAATATCGTCATTTATAATATAACTATGTGGATTTAATGTTCTAAAATACCCCACACCATCAAAATCTATTGTTAAAGATAATATTTTCATATTTTAATTTTATTTTCTTATTAATATATAAGAAAATAAAATTAAAGTTTAATGAAAAAAGCGGGAAGTGAGGGACTCGAACCCCCGCGACATTTAAAACGCCCTACAGGTTTAGCAAACCCGCCCCTTCACCAACTTGGGTAACTTCCCTTTTGCACGAATAGAAGGATTCGAACCCTCATCAATGGTTTTGGAGACCACTACTCTACCAATTGAGCTATATTCGTATATGTTATTCTGGTGGGGATCGAACCCACGACTCCTTGATTAAAAGTCAAGTGCTCTACCATCTGAGCTACAGAATATTATGTTATCCTAGTGGGGATCGAACCCACGACTCCTTGATTAAAAGTCAAGTGCTCTACCATCTGAGCTATAGGATAATTTAGGGTGTTTAACGGGACTCGAACCCGCAACGTCTTGAACCACAATCAAGTACTCTACCAATTGAGCTATAAACACCATTTGTGGTATGAGTTGGAATCGAACCAACGACCATCAGATCTTCAATCTAACACTCTACCAACTGAGTTATCATACCATAAGCGGAGGTTGAGGGACTCGAACCCCCACACCGACTACAAATCGATGAACAGTTTTCAAGACTGCGCCAGTACCAATTATGGACTTAAACCTCCATCAATATGTTAAGAACAAAAAATAAAAAAAAAACCCGAACTTAAAAGTTCGGGTTTTTTTTTCCTATAATGTTTTAAAATTATAGCAATATATCCGAACTTAATTTTCTAAATGAAAACCAAAAGGAAAATTTACTATGTTTACTTTTTAATAACATTATTTCTTTATTTTTATTTTACAAAAATAATATAATTTTTATTATTATCAAAATTATATTTACTTTTTTTTTATTATTTATTTTACAAATATAATATAATTTTTATTATTATCAAAATTACATTCAATATATTTTATATATATATAAATAAAAAGTTCATTTTTTTCCAAAAAAAAAACATATAAAAATGAAATATGAAATAACTTATAAAAATGGTAAAAAAGAAAAAATATCACAAGAAAAATTACCAAAATTTTCTCCATATTTTAACAAATTAGTAAAAGAATTAAAAATTAATGAATCTATGTATGAAATTACAGAAATGATTGAAATAAAAAGATTAGAATAATTTTATATATAATATTAATATAAAATTATAATATGAGTACTAATTATATTCAATTAAATTCAAATGGTAAAATTTTATTAAAAGACTATCAGCCATGGGGAAATGTAGGTTCTGATTCTAATAAAAAATGTATTTATTTACTAGGTTATGGTTATTTTATTAGTAAATGGAATACAGAAAATACTGGATTATCATCAGATGATACTATAAAATTACCATTAATTAATGGAGGATCTTATGATTTTTATGTTAATTGGGGAGATGGTTCATCTAATCATATTATAACATATAATTCATCAAATGCAACACATCATTACACTAATCGAGGCATTTATGAAATAAAAATAAAAGGACAAATAACTGGTTTTAATTTTAATAATGGTGGGGATAAAAATAAATTAATTGAAATTATTAGTTGGTTTCCATTAAAATTAAATAACAATACTCAATGTTTTAAAAATTGTGATAATTTAACAGAAATTAACGCAATTGGTTGGGAATTATCAACAACATCAACAATTAGTGGTTTGTTTGAAGATTGTAATAAATTAAAAATAGTACATAACTTTAATTTAAAATCATCTAGTTCATCATCTACAAACAATATAACAAATTTTAGTTATTTATTTTCAAATTGTAAAAAATTAGATACTATAAATTCACACAATATGATAACAAATAACGCTGAAAATATGAGTTATATGTTTAATTATTGTGAAACTATTAAAAAAATTGATTTATCAAATTGGAATACATCAAATGTTACAAATATGGAATTTATGTTTTATCATTGTAATTCCTTACGTTATTTACAAGGGGCATCATTTAATACATCTAATGTTACAAATATGAAATATATGTTTTCCAATTGTCATTCATTAGAAAATATATATTTAGGAATACACACTTGGGATACATCAAAAGTTACAAATATGGAAGGTATGTTTTCATATGATGTAAAAATATCATCATTTTATCAAAATTTATCAGGTTGGACTGTTGATAATGTTGAAAATATGAGTAGAATGTTTGAATCATGTACAAAATTAACACAATTAAATTTAGAAGATTGGGATATAACAGATTGTACAAATATGAGTAATATGTTTAATTATTGTTTATCATTAACAACTATTGGAAATGGAAATAAAATAGATAATTGGAATACAGATAATGTAACTAATATGAATAGTATGTTTAAATCTTGTAAATCATTTAATAATATACCTGTTCAACATTGGAATGTATCTAAAGTGACAGATATGAGTCATATGTTTCAATATTCAGATAATTTAACATCATTATATACTCATTATTGGAATCCATCATCATGTACAAATATGGAATATATGTTTCATAATTGTGGTAAATTACAAAATTTAGATGGAAACAATTGGAATGTATCTAAAGTAGAAAACATGAAACACATGTTTGATCATTGTCATTCTTTAACTACTTTATCTAATATAAATTCATGGAATATATCCAAAGTAACAAATATGGAATATATGTTTAGTAATTGTCATTTACTAACACCTATTAATATATCTAATTGGAATCCATCATCATGTACAAATATGAGATATATGTTTAATGAATGTTATAGATTAACTGGATTAACATCAACAAATTGGACAGTTGATAATGTTATAAATATGGAATATATGTTTAGTAATTGTCATAATATAACAACAATTGACACATCAAATTGGGATATAACTGGTTGTACTAATATGAGTCATATGTTTAATAGATGTTATAAATTAACAACATTAGATGTATCAGATTGGGAAAATACAACTAATGTTACAAATATGGAATTTATGTTTTATAAATGTTATGAATTAACAACATTAGATGTATCAGATTGGGATACTAGAAATGTTACAAATATGAGTAATATGTTTAGTTGGTGTACCAATATAACATCTTTAAATGTTTCTAGTTGGAATATTAATAAAGTCGAAAATTTAGATTCTACGTTCTATGAATGTAAATCATTAACAACTTTAAATGTATCAAATTGGAATACCAGTAATGTTGAAAATTTATATGCAACATTTCATAATTGTTATAGTTTACAAACATTAAATGTATCTAATTGGAACACCAGTAATGTTAATAGTAGTTTATATAATACATTTTATAATTGTCATAGTTTATCAACATTAGATGTATCTAATTGGGACACATCCAGTACAACATCTAATATGGATCATACTTTTCATTTTTGTTATAATTTAACAACATTAGATGTATCTAATTGGAATTTAACAGGAATAACTAGTTTAAAATATACATTTGCAGAAATGGGCAATTTAACAAATATTAATGTTAATTGGTCAAATGTTAATAATGTTGAATCACTAAATAATACATTTTATTATGATAAAAATTTAACTAGTATAAATTGTGAAAATTGGAATACATCTTCTGTAATAGATATGTCGTGTACATTTAACCGTTGTGAATCTTTAACATCAATAAATTTATCTGGTTGGACAACAAATAATGTAACTAATATGGAACATATGTTTTATAATTGTATTAAAATAACATCAATAAATTTATCTGGTTGGACAACAAATAATGTAATTAATATGGAACACATGTTTGATAATTGTGTTAAATTAACACAATTAAATATAGATAATTGGGATACAGGAAATGTTAAAAATATAAATCATATATTTCAGTCATGTGAAAAAATAACACAATTAAATGTTAGTAATTGGGATATATCAAATTGTACTAATATAAGTAATGCATTTTCTAATTGTTCATCTTTAACAACACTAAATGTATCTAATTGGGATACTAGCAATGTTAAATATATGCAATATGCGTTTCATGGTTGTAAATTTTCATCCATAGATTTATATTATTGGGATACTAGTAATGTAATTAACATGGAATATATGTTTGATAGTTGTTCAATAACATCACTTGATGTTAATGAATGGGATACTTCAAGCGTTATAAACATGATTTATATGTTTTCTAATAGTTTATTACAAACTGTTAATTTATCTAATTGGGATACTTCAAATGTTACAACTATGGAAAATATGTTTTACAATTGCACCAATTTAACTACAATAAACATATCATCATGGGATATATCATCTGTATCTGATATGACTAATATGTTTTATAATTGTGCTTTATCATCATCATCTTATGATCACGTATTAAATGTATTTTCAAATGGAAATCCCCAAAATAATATAATAATAGATTTTGGAAGTTCTAAATATAGTGATACAGGTGAAACATATAGGAATGATTTAATAAATAATCATAATTGGACAATATCAGATGGTGGTCATATTTAATAAACAAAAAATATTATACTTTGTATAATATAAAAAAATATTTAAATGAAAGATATCTGTATATATTGTCATCATTCATCATTAGGTGACTTATTAAATATAACACCAATAATTAAAGAAATTTCTATTGGTCATAATCGTAAAATTGTTTTTTATACACATCTACCTGATGTTTTAATTAATAATCCATATATTAAAAAAATTATTAAATTAGAAAATAATAAAAAAAATGTTAATATTGATCAATTAAAAAAAGAATATCATTATTTATATGAAATATCTAAAGCAAAAATAAATGGTGTATATAAACAAAGAACAACACATTTAATAGATTCATCATCAATGGATATTGGATTTACTTTAACTCCACAAAAAAAAACATTACAATTTTATCCTGATAAATATTCTAATAATTTCAACTTACCTAATAAATATATTGTAATTGCTCCAACTATTACATGGGAAACAAGAACATGGCCTAAAACAAATTGGCAAATATTAGTTAATTTAATTAAATTTAATTATAATATTGATATAATTTCAATTGGTAAATCAAATTATATAGACAAATCTGTATTTAAAAATATAAATAATGTTATAGATCTAACTGATAAAACATCATTATCTGATACATGGCATATTTTAAATAAATCAATATTATTAATAACAATGGATAATGGTATATTACATTTAGGTGGATGCACTGATACACATATTTTACTTATGCCAACTATTATTGATCCATATGCTAGAGCACCATTTAGACATGGTTGTCAAGATTATAAATTTGATTATATAAATGGTCAATGTACAGATTTTTGTGGGTCATCATTCAAATATAGTGTCAATACAGTTGGTAATTTATCATGGTATCCTAAAGTTATATCTAAATGTTTAAATAATTATAAAACATATAAATGCCACCCTAAACCATATGATGTTTATCAAAAAGTAAAATCTATTTTAGATAATTACCTTAATAAATAATATTTACCATTATTAATTATATAATAACCATAACTAGTATCTAAATAATCAAAATTAGTATTATTAAAATTTGAATTTATCAAATAATATATTCTTTTTTCATTATATTTAAACATTTTAGAATTCATATAACCAACACCATAATCATTAAATGTTGTTATTTCTATACTTATATATGGATCAATATTATCATTTATAGTAAATGAGTATGAATCATAATCTGATTTATTCAATAATATATTTTGTTGTGTTAATAACTCATTATTTTCTGATAATGAATATGTTTTTATTTTTACTGTAAAATATTCTGGTTTTTTCTCATTTTTTATAATATAAAAATCTAACATTATTAAATAACTATTATTATTTATTTTAGTTGTTGTATAATAAAAATTAACTGCTGTAACATTTTGATCTATTGTGTATTTTGTTGTCCAAACAGATGAATCATGTTTAAGTGTTACATTATTTATATTATTTGCTACACCCGTTATATCTAATATATTAGATGATAATGGTATTATATTTTTTCTTAACCATTTTACTAAATGATTTAATTTTATTTGAACATCGTCTAGTGAATATTGTAAATTATAATTACCTATTTCATCTGTTATATTATATGTTAAATTAAATAAATTTGTTTTTTTATAATATCCTTTATCATATCCATTAATTATATTATCATATTGTTTATTTTTTATGTCATCTTTAGAAAAAATATCTGATACTAAAATTTTATATAATTTTCCATATAATGGTGAATCTGATTTTATATTTCTATAATATTCATATAATTGTAAATCATTATAACCAAAAAAATCAATTGAATGAATCAATGATTTATATGAACCAATATAATTAAATATTTCAGTATAAATAGATAACATTTCTTTTCGTTTTCTATTTAATCTAGTAAAATCAATTGATTCTTCATTAATATCAGATTCTTTAAATATAAATTCAGCATCTTTGTATATATCTATACCTAAATTTCTTAAATTTATATCAAATCTTTCATCTTCTATTTCAGTTTGACCAAATATTTTACATTTTAATATTGTTTTTGGTTTTACCTTTATATTAAAAAAATAAGTTTTTCCTGTTGTTGAAAAATTAATTAATTTATCATCTGTAAATATTTTATTTGGTGTTATATTTTTTATTTTATGTTTTTCATAATCTAAATATATTGTTTGACCAGTTTCTGATATATCATTTATTTCAATTTCAATAAATTGACCTTGTTCAAATCCATAATTATATAAATTAAAAATATAATTATTAGTAATAATTTCAATAATATTATCATATATTAATAAATTATTAGATATATCTGTATAACCACTAAATTGACAATTTTCTATTTTATCAACAATTAACGTTGATTGACTTACACCTTCATATTTAGAATTAAATCCTATAAATATTTCTAATGGTATAGGAATATAATTATAAAAATTTGAACTATTTAATTTTTCTAATGGAAAAACTAACTCATCAAAAACTGTCTGTTGACATGAAGGGTCATTTATACATGACTCTTTTTTATTTGGGTATTTATTTAAAAAAACTTTTTTATTCGATTCATTAGAATACAATGGTTTAATTCCAATATATTCTAAATTTTTTATATCATTATATGGTTTTAATTGATCTCCTGAAAAATCATAAAAGAATATATCATCTGTTTGATCTTCCCAATAAAATTTATATTCTATATCTTTATTATAATAACTTCTAGGTTTACGTAAAAATTCTTTTGTTTCTATATTGATAATTTTTTCTTCCCCAAATAATGGACCTTGATATGATAATTGTATGATATTATCATTTTCTAATTTTAAAATATTATAATCTTTATTATTTAAATTATATTCGCTATCATTTATTGTTATTATCATTCCTGTTGATAATTCTAAATCTTGAATTGTAACACCAGATAACACTATTTGATCACTTGATAATATTACACCTTTATTAAAATCTTTAGTTAAATTATAACTAGAATATATGTTAACATTTACATCTAAATTTATTATTTCTATATTTGGATAAATTCCAATTATTTCTAATATGTTATTATTTCTATTTAATTCCAATCCTAATTTATTAAAAATATTATTATATTTATAAATAAAATCTTGAATTGTATTATCTGTAGACTGATTATAATTTATATAATAATTTGCATTATTAATATTAATATTAAAACCGTAATTCATTAAATCTTTTTTTATATCAAATTCTATTTGACAATAAAAATTTCTATTTAATAAATTAATATCATCAAATCTAATTAATTCATTTTTAATGTTTTCATATGTTTCAAAATAAAATACATCTGAATCGCATCGACCACTTTGACATGTTGAACCACTTATATAATCAAAATTACCATCATACGATAATTGGTTATTATTTATATAAACATTAACATCAAAAAAAGGATTAAAATTATAATCATATAACCCATTGATAATTAAATAATTATAATAATTATTATCTGATATATTTAAATTATGAAAATGTATTAATTCTATTCCTATATCTTTTAAATAATTAGAATATTTTAAATTAATAGCATTAATTGTATTTTCATAAAAATACATTGTATTACCAGATGGTAATATCTCTTGTTCTATTTTAACTTTATTTGTTGTTAAAAAACAATGTGAATATCCACTATATGTTACTGGGGTATAAGTTGTTTGCGCATATATAGTATTTATTTGTGATCTTCTTAATTTTTTATATATTTTATATATATTTACATTTTCATTTATAACATATTGATTTACTTCTATTTTAATTCCTTTATGATATAAAGTATCAATATTATCAATTGAAATAATATCAAATAATCTATTATTATGCATAGTATCATTGGTTGTCCCACTTATTAATGGGTATGATTCTAAATATAATTGATCAGCATATGTTAAATTATCAATTTCATCTATATTTTTTATAAAAATAAAATATCTATCATCTATATTTTCAAATGAAATATTATCAATTAATAATAATTCTTTATCTTTAAATCCTGTTATTTTAAATTCTGGATTATTTGTTAATATTTCATCTCCATTTATATCCTCAAAAATTATTGTTTGTCCACTATTTAATATATCTATATTATAATTTATATAATTTTCAAAAATTATTGTCGTTCCAGTAAAAGATAAATTTGAAATATTTATTTGTATATTACCTGAATATATTTTTGGTCTATCTGTAAATAATGTAATGTCAATTATCAATTTACCTGTTGTTTCAGGTATTAATCTAAAATCTTTTGTTTGATTTTTTAAAATACTATAATTTTTATATGTATAAATACCATCATTATATTTAGAATTTATAATTGATAATTTTTTATTATTATAAAAATTTAAATTATGAAGATTTACTAATCTTTCATTACCATAATCAGGAATTTCCATTATATTATGACTAGATATTGTTAAACCTGTTTCAAAAATAAAATTATTAAAATCACTATTTTTTGTTAATGTTTCTATTAAAATAGCATTTTTTTTAGTTAATAAAACATTAAAATATGTTAAAGTATTATTAATAAAATCATACCATAACGACCCATTAAAATCATTTGTATTTCCTGATATTGTTACTATTGTTCTAGGTTTAAAATAAATATCAAAATTTTTACCATAAATCCATTTAGTGTAAAAATTAGGATCGTTATTTGATTTTTTTATATTTTCAATTTTTAAATTATCTTTTGTTTTTGATAAAAATGTTATTCCACTATAATTAAATAATTGAGATGGTTCTATATAACAATATGTACTAATATTAATTGGTTCTACCTTTTCAAAAATATATAACCCTATTGTTTTAAATAATTCACTACTATTATGATCAAATATTATTTTACCATTCCAATATCCATCATTATATTCAAAATTATATGGATACCCATCTTTATTATAAAAAACTAATTTATTTAATTTATCCAATATTTTTTTTATTTTTTTATTTATATATAAATTATAGATAACTCTATTGTATATTATATACCTGATACAACATGCCAACTTGAACTACCATCACTTATCATATTAATTGTATTACCTTTATTAAATAAATACGCATAAGTCGAATCACCTGATGTAGAATATAATATAGTATCCCCAGAACCAGCTTGTATTCTTACACCATTTGTTCCAGTATTTAATTTTCTTATTATATAATATTGTCCTTTATTTGAAGATACACCTGGTAAAGTAATTGTTATACTACCACTAGTGCTATTATCTGCAATCACAAAGAAATATTTTCTATCTAATGTTATATTATTAGTTATTTTAGCAACAGGAACGGTTAGTCCACCACCGCCTGATGTCGTTGGTACACCCGATCCATCTGTACCCAAATGTAAAAATGGTGTATATAATATATCATCCGATATATCATAATAAAAATCATCATCATATGTTATACCAGTTACAGATGTTCCATCTGTACCGCTTGTACCATCTGTACCACCTTCTAACGGTATCCATGAAGAACTTGTATTCCCAGTATTTAACCATAATTTACCATCACCTATATATTTTAATTCACCTTCTTTATTATTTTCCGATGACCCTGATAATTTTATTGTACCATTTACATCTAATTGTGCATAAGGGTAATGTCCTATTCCTACTTTACCATAGCCATCCGTTGAATTATCATTAGATAA